>Ga0098073_1000172_pt1 | contig 23945 bp, 22 predicted proteins | sample 31_taG_FD_75060 | JGI IMG/M metagenome (GOLD analysis project Ga0098073, IMG submission 75060) | Marine viral communities from the Gulf of Mexico - 31_GoM_OMZ_CsCl metaG | ecosystem: Environmental > Aquatic > Marine > Oceanic | place: Gulf of Mexico | collected 2015-07-12
GCCTCATCATAAGCTTTCTTAATAAAGTCATGTCCAGCAAAAGCCGATGCCATCATTAATAAAGTTGATTTTGGTGTATGAAAATTAGTAATCATACAGTTTGCAATACTAAATTCATAAGGAGGAAAAATAAACTTATTGGTCCATCCTTCAAATTCATTTAGGGTACCGCTAGAAGACACTGAACTTTCAATTGCTCTCATGGCAGTAGTACCAACAGCACAAATACGTTTTTTGTTTTTTAAAGCTGTATTGATAGTGTGTGTTGCAAATCTATCAATAGTAATTTCTTCGCTATCCATTTTGTGCTTAGATAAATCTTCAACTTCAACTGGATTGAAAGTTCCTAATCCAACATGAAGCGTAACTTCTGCAAAATTGATTCCTTTTATTTCAAGACGTTTTAATAGGTGTTTTGAGAAATGTAATCCAGCTGTTGGAGCAGCTACTGCACCTTCATTTTTTGCAAAAATAGTTTGGTACCTATCTTCATCTTCAGGCTCCACTGCTCTTTTGATGTATTTTGGCAATGGTGTTTCACCAAGTTCAGTGAGTTTTTTTCTGAATTCTTGGTATGATCCATCATATAAAAAACGTAATGTTCTACCTCTTGAGGTTGTATTATCAATGACTTCTGCCACTAATAAATCGTCATCACCAAAATATAATTTGTTACCTATTCTTATTTTTCGAGCAGGATCAACTAACACATCCCATAGACGTTGTTCAGCATTAAGTTCTCTTAACAAAAACACTTCAATACGAGCTCCAGTTTTTTCTTTATTACCATAAAGACGAGCAGGAAATACTTTAGTATTGTTTAGAATTAAAACATCATCTTCATCAAAATAATCGATAAGATCTTTAAACTGTTTGTGTTCAATGGTTTGATTTTTTCTGTCTAAAACCATTAATCTTGCTTCATCTCTATGTTCTGATGGGTATTCTGCTAATAATTCTTCTGGGAGATCAAAGTGAAAGTGAGATAATTTCATTTGTTTTTTATATTGTTTTTAAAAGGTCAAATGTAACATTCATTTTAAACTATTATAATTTGAATAATCAAATAGTTATTAATGTTTCATCTATTTCTGTTTAGTGTTCATTTTTACAAGGTTGCAAATATACAATCTGAGGATAGGCGTTGTCAAGTAAATTGAAGGTTATTTTAATTTTCTTCGATAATAAACCCTATTTGCGCCAAATCTTTCCAAAAATCAGGATAGGATTTTGATACCACGTCAGCTTGGTTAATAGTTACATTTGTCTTTAATCCTAAAGGTGCAAAAGCCATAGCCATTCTGTGATCTTTGTACGTTTCAACACTTATATTATCATTAAGTTTTTGTACATTATTTATGGTTAGGCTATCCTTCGATATAGAAACTGGAGTGCCAAATTTTTCGATTTCAATTTTTAAGGCCTGTAACCTATCTGTTTCTTTTATTTTTAAAGTATGCAATCCTTCCAAATGGCAATTAACACTTAACCCTAAACAAGTAACTGCAATAGTTTGAGCAATATCTGGAGCTTTTATTAGGTTGCAAATTATAGTATCCCGTTTACAGGTTGCTATTTTAGAAATAATAATTGAATTGTCTTTAAAAACAGTTTCTACCCCAAAATCCTTATAAATAGTTGCCAAAACTGAATCGCCTTGCAAAGATTTCATTTTATAAGATGATAAGGTTATTTCTGTTCCAATCTCACTTAAAGCAACAATGCTATAAAAGTATGACGCTGAAGACCAATCCGACTCAACCGTTAAAGTAATTGGAGAAATTCCACTTTTAGCATGTTCAACTGTAATGATATTATGTTCAAATGTTGTTTTAACACCTAATTGATTGAGTAAGCTAAGTGTCATTTTTATATAAGGAATGGAGGTTATTTCACCCTCTAGTGTTAACTCTAAACCGTTTTTTAAGCTTGGAGCAATTAGTAAGAGTGCCGAAATGTACTGACTACTCACAGTAGCTTTAATCCTTACTTTATGTTTAGTGATAGCTTTCCCTTTAATAAGTAGTGGTGGAAACCCATCGTTTGTTTTGTACCTAATATCTGCTCCCAACTGCCTTAAAGCATCTACCAACACCTTAATTGGTCGCTCTTGCATTCTTGACGATCCTGTTAAAGTAACTTCTCTTCCATCTTGAGTAGATAAATAAGCGGTTAAAAATCGCATAGCAGTGCCTGCATGATGAATATCTAATGTATATGAATCTGAATTTAATGCGTTTTGCATAAGTACAGCATCATCTGCATTTGATATGTTCTGAATACCAATTGTTGGAAACAAGGCTTGTAATAACAATAACCTATTAGATTCGCTTTTAGAACCTGTTATCGTTAATGCTGAGTGTCTATTTATTGAGGATTTATATAGTTTTAGATTCATTTATGAAGATTCCTTCATTCTGTGGAATTTGTCTATTTTAATTTATCGTTATTATGATGTCTATCGTGATCTCTTTTTGTTTTTGCTTCTAATTTTCTATTGAAAGCCTCTTCCAAATTCACTCCTGTTTGGTTTGCTAAACATAGCACAACAAACATCACATCTGCCAATTCTTCGCCAAGATCTTTGTTTTTATCACTTTCTTTTTCGCTCTGTTCTCCATAGCGTCGTGCTATAATCCTAGCAACTTCACCGACCTCTTCTGTAAGTTGAGCCATGTTAGTGAGTTCATTAAAATAGCGCACGCCATGTGCTTTAATCCAGTTATCTACTTCTATTTGAGCGTTTTTAATGTTCATGGTTTGATAAATTTGTTCTTAGTTTTCAAAAATAGTAAAATGATTATGCATGGAATAAAAATATACTTTAATTCACTAAAAATCACTCTTATTCCTCGTTCGGAGAAAAATCTTTCGATTCCAATTGGTGAAACTATTATCTCTCTGAATGGAAAAAAATATCTCTCGTTGTGAAATGGAATAAAAAACCCTACACCTCTTCCACCTGATGTCATAGCATCTAAAATGCCATGTGAAATTGTTGATAGAAACATGACTAGCCACCATATGACTCGATTAAATTTTGCAAAAACAAATATTACTAAAGTTGCCCATAGCATTGCAAAAAATATTGAATGTGTAAAACCACGATGACCAAATGGAGCTTCATAAGGAATACCAAAATTAAAAGTCAGCACATCAATATCAGGAAGTACTGTTGATGCAATTGCCAGTGCTAAAAGTAATTTTGAATTATTATTAGAGATGATTTTTGATACTGTATATCCAACAATAGCATGACCAAAGATTGATGCCATTACTCTTTGTTTTTTGTATCCATAATTATGGTCACAGGACCATCATTAACCAAGTGAACTTTCATATCAGCACCAAATTCTCCTGTTTGTATTTTCTTGCCAATACTAAGCTCTAATTGCTTTACAAAAGACTCATAAAGTGGAATAGCAACATCTGGTTTTGCAGCTTTAATATAGCTTGGTCTATTTCCTTTTTTGGTATTGGCATGAAGTGTAAATTGACTAACTACAATAACATCTCCTTTTACATCTAATATGGAGTTATTCATCACACCATTTTCATCACCAAATATGCGAAGGTTTGCTATTTTATTGCACAACCAATTGATATCATCCTCTGCATCTTCATCAATGATACCAAGTAATACTAACAATCCATTATTAATGTCTGCTACTACTTTATTGTTAATGGTTACACTTGCTCCTGAAACTCTTTGAATAACTACCTTCATTCTTCTTTTTCAAAATTATCGGTTCTGTAATGTTCGTCTTCGCCTTCTAAAATTTGCAAATAACTTCTATACCTTGAAAAAGCTATCACATCATTATCTAAGGCTTCTTTTACAGCACATTGAGGTTCGTGAATGTGTAAGCAATTATTAAACTTGCAGTGTTGTTTTAACTCAAAAAACTCTGGAAAATAATCGCCAACTTCTTCTTTTTCCATATCCACCACACCAAATCCTTTTATTCCAGGAGTATCTATTATTTTGGCTCCAAAACTAAGGTCAAACATTTCGGCAAAGGTGGTTGTGTGCTGCCCTTGTTGGTGTTGTTCTGAAATCTCTTTCGTTTTTAAATCCAATCCAGGTTCGATAGCATTAATTAGGGTAGATTTTCCAACTCCAGAATGGCCTGTAAAAATACTTACTTTATCAATCATTAATTGCTTTACCTTATCGATATTCTTACCTGTTTTAGCCGAAATTCCAATGCACTCATATCCGATTTTTCTATAGATAGAAGCTAAATATTTTACCTCTAGCAAGGTCTCATCATCGTAGGTATCAATTTTATTGAAAAGCAAAATGGTCTTAATGGAATAGGCTTCTGCCGAAACCAAAAACCGATCAATAAAACTTGTAAAAGTAGGCGGATTATTTATGGTAATTAACAAAAATATCTGATCTACATTACTGGCAATAATATGTGTTTGCTTCGATAAATTAACAGACTTACGAATGACATAATTTTTGCGTTCTTGGATTCTGTGTATGATGCCAGTAACTTCATCATTTTTAGTTTCCAACTCAAAATCAACCATATCACCAACGGAAATTGGATTCGTACTTTTAATGCCTTTTATGCGAAATTTTCCTTTTATTCTGCACTCATACACCTTTCCGTTAAGAGTTTTAACGGTATACCAACTTCCTGTAGATTTATAAACGAGTCCTGTCATTTATGCAAAGATGAAAATTATTACTTTGTAAACTGTCATAAAAATAAAACAATATAAGAAGCATTTTTTTACTACTTTGAATAACTTTATTGTTCATCATTAAAGAATGACTGTTTTTTATAAATTTCGCATCCTTATTGTTTTTCTATTAAGTTTTAGTCTTTATAGCCAAAATGTTGAAGAAATTGATACAACATCCATAATTTCCTACGCTGATAAAATAATAATTAAAACCAATTTAAGCACTGAAACAGATACATATATTCTTAAAACAGGTAATACACTTGATTTAAAAATACTACCAAATAATAGTTACAAACTGTTTTTATCTCTCGATTATCAATTTATAGGATTAAGTTTTGGCTTCGCTCCAAATTTTTTTAATGATAATCAGGATGATGTATTAAAAGGGGAGTCTTCATTTTCCGATTTAAAATTTCGTTTTTTTCTAGGAAATTGGGTTCAAGGCATCCAATACAAAAAAATAAAAGGGTACTATGTTGAAAACACTCAAGATTTTGAAGATAATTGGATTGAAGGCATGAATCCTTACCTTCAAATTCCGAGTTTAGCCAATGTTACTTGGGGAATGTCAACTTCTTATATTTTTAACCCCAAATTTTCAATCAGAAATATTCTATATCAAACTGAATGGCAAAAGAAAAGTGCCGGAAGTTTCGTTCCTACCTTATATTACGATTATAATAAATCATCTTTTGATTTTTCTGATAGTAAAAGTGAAGAAAATACTTTTAATACGAGGTTGGCTTTTGGATACCACTATACTTTTGTAATTAAAGAAAATTGGTTTATTGCTCCCAATATTTCACCCTCCCTAGGTATAAAATTCTCTAAGACAAAATCTAATGTTGATAACATAGAATATACAGAAAAAGACACCTATCTCACTAAATTTCTGGAAGGAGGTTTACAAATAGGCTACAGTACAAAAAAGGTGATTTTTGGTGCAAATTTTAATTTTAACTCTAGTTGGTATAAAAAAGACAAAGTATCCCTTGTAGAAAACGATCAGGTTTTTGGAGTTGTTTATTTTGGTTATCGATTTGATACTCCAAAATTTATTGAAGATTCATATAATTGGCTAAACAAAAAAATTAAATAATTAAATTATCTTAGCACTTAAAATTTAAATTAATAAAAATGAAAAAATTATTAGCAATCACAGTCATTATTCTTCTTTTCAGTTTAGAAACCATGGCTCAAGTTGAGTACAAAGTCATCACAAGTGTAGAATCAATAGTTCCAGCAGGACTTGGACGATCAAGAATTATTTCTGCTGAAGAAGAACGAGATTATAAAGAATTTACATCTGAACAAACCGAAGATGACAATTCAAGAAACAAATCAAAACGAAGTGACATTAGAGTTAAGGATTTTGAAGAAACAAAACTTTTGAATTTCTATAATTTAGGAGGTATTCGCTTTCAAAATATAGCAGCCAATGATGCTGTGATTACTTCAAAAATAAATGGAATGATTACTGATGGTTGGGAGTTGGCTTTTGTAACCAGTGCAGTGGAAAGTGACAGTGGTAAAGATGATGGTAATGGTATTTTTATAACGAGATATATTTTCAAACGAAATAACAACTAAAAAAAGCGCCATATGGCGCTTTTTTTATTGCTTAAATACTTTTTCTTGGTGATTAATGGATTCTTGGTGAATCGCTTTAAACATTCTAAGTACAAATTCTTCACTTAAATTGTTTTGCTCACCTTCCAAGATCATTTTACCAAGTATTTCATTCCAACGTTTTGATTGTAATACGGCAACGTTATTCGCTTTTTTAAGCTCTCCAATGGCATCAGATACTTTCATACGCTTTCCTAACACCTCTATTAATTGATGGTCAATAACATCAATTTGTGTTCTTAAGGTGTTTATTTTATTGCTATACTCAACTTCAGCAGAGGTTTCTTTTCTGATTTTTAAATCTTCCATGATTTTCACTAAAGCTTTTGGAGTAATTTGCTGAGCAGCATCAGACCAAGCATTATCAGGATCATGATGTGTTTCAACCATAAGTCCATCAAAGTTTAAATCGAGTGCTGTTTGACATAAATCAAAAATAATATCACGTCGTCCTGCAATATGTGAAGGATCTAAAATTAATGGCAAATCTGGAAAACGGTTTTGTAAATCGATAGGTAATTGCCATTCTGGATTGTTACGATATCTTGTTTTCTCGTAAGCTGAAAATCCTCTGTGAATTACACCCAAATTATTTATTCCCGCAGTATAAAAACGCTCAACGGCACCCAACCATAATGATAAATCAGGATTTACTGGATTTTTAATTAGTACTGGTTTGTCTGTTCCTTTTAAAGCATCAGCTATTTCTTGAACTATAAAAGGACTTACAGTGGTACGTGCACCAATCCATAAAATATCAACATCGTGTTGTAATGCTAAATCTACGTGATTAGCATTAGCGACCTCAGTTGTGATGAGCATTCCAGTTTCTTCTTTCGCCTTTTGAAGCCATTTAAGACCCAAAGCACCTACACCTTCAAAATTTCCAGGACGTGTTCTTGGCTTCCAAATGCCTGCACGAAGTACCGTAGCATCTGTATCTTTAAGTTGATGCGCTATTTCTAACACTTGTTTTTCGGTTTCTGCACTACATGGTCCAGCGATTACCAATGGATGATTTAATTCAAAATCATTTAACCATGTTCTTAATTCTTTCTTGTTTTCCATTTCTCTCTTTTTTAAGCGATTCCGTTTAATATGTCTTTTATGTGATTGGTGTTTTTCATTTCCTTATAAATGGCTTCAAAGTCATCGTTTTCCATGAATTCTTTAAATTGTTTTAAGTTGCCAATGTATTCTTCTAATGTTTTGATAACATTGGTTTTATTTTGCTCAAAAATTGGTGTCCACATCTCTGGTGAACTTTTGGCTAAACGGACTGTAGATTCAAATCCACTTCCAGCCATGTCAAAAATATCGCGTTCATTTTTTTCTTTTTCAATAACCGTTTTCCCAAGCATGAATGAACTAATGTGCGACAAATGTGATACATAAGCAATGTGTTTGTCATGCGCTTTTGGTTTCATATAGCGAATACGCATTCCGATTTCACTGAATAATTTCAAGGCTTTTTCTTGAAGTTTAAAGGCTGTATCTTCTACTTCGCAAATGATATTGGTTTTGCCTCTATACAAATTTGGAATGGCTGCTGAAGGACCTGAAAACTCTGTTCCTGCTATAGGATGCATCGCTAAAAAGTTTCTGCGTTTAGGATGACTTTTTACAGCATCACAAATATCTTCCTTCGTTGATCCAACATCTAACACTAAGGTATTATCTGAAATTTTATTCAATATTTCAGGCAATTGTTTTACAGTTGCATTTACCGGAATAGCTACAATAACCAAATCCGCATTACTTATGTCTTCAATAGTTGCAGTATTATCAATGATATTTAATGATAGTGCTTCTTTAAGATGTGCTTCATTATGGTCAATTCCGAAAATTTTAGTTTCGGGATGCAATCGTTTAATATCTAAAGCAAAACTTCCTCCTATTAATCCTATACCTATTATGTAAATCTTTTCCATCATATTCTTGAAATTGCTTCTTCTAAATCTTCAGTACTAGCACACAACGAGAATCTTATATACCCTTCTCCATTGCTGCCAAAAATTGTTCCAGGAGCTATAAAAATGTGATTGTTTTTTAAAACGGTTTCTATAAATTCCTCCGACTTTAAATAAGGTGGTAACTTTGCCCAAACAAAAAGTCCTGTGGCGTTTTCGTCGTATGTACAATTTAAGGCTTCTGCTAGTTTCCAAACCAATTCTCGCCGTTGTTCGTAAACACTATTTAAACTCAAATACCATAATTTCGAACATTTCAAAGCTTCTATCGCTCCTTTTTGAATGCCGTAAAACATACCCGAATCCATGTTACTTTTTACTTTTAAAATGGCATTAATGTGCTCATTATTTCCTAACACCATACCAACACGCCAACCAGCCATATTAAAAGTTTTGCTCAATGAATTCAATTCCAAACACACATCTTTCGCTCCATGAGCACTTAAAATGCTTCGTGGTGAATCATTGAGCACAAAGCTGTAAGGATTGTCATTAACCATCAATATTTGATGCTGTTTTGCAAAGGCCACCAATTGATTAAAAAAGGCATGCGACGCTGTTGCTCCTGTTGGCATATGAGGATAATTAATCCACATTAATTTCACTTTAGATAAATCTTGTTTTTCCAAAGCTTTTAAATCAGGCAGCCAGTTATTTTTCTCTTTTAAGTCGTAAAAAACTGGCTTGGCCTCTAACAATTTGGCCACGGCTTGATAGGTCGGATAACCAGGATTTGGAATCAGAACTTCGTCTCCTGGATTTAAAAATGCCATTGAAATATGCATGATGCCTTCTTTACTACCCATTAAAGGCAGTACTTCAGTTGAAGGACTCAGGTTCACTTGATAGTGTTCTTTATAAAAACCAACTATAGCTTCTCTTAACTCAGGAAGGCCTTGGTAACTCTGGTATTTATTAGCGTTTGCATCAACCAAACTTTCGGTTAATGCTGCGATGACTTTATGAGGTGGCTGCAAATCTGGGCTGCCAATTCCTAAATTTATTATTGGTTTTCCGCTCGCTTTAAGTAAAGCAACCTCTCTAAGTTTTTTAGAAAAGTAATATTCTTCAACGCTATGTAATCTGTTGGCAACCTCTATCATAACTTGGCGTTTTTATATTCTCCTAACACTTTAAAATTGTGAGCCATAATGTTAATTATGGATTTTGCTTTTTTAAAATCGTCATAACTATCAAACGTTACATCAACAAAAAAGGCGTATTTCCAAGGTGTTTCAATTTTTGGTAAGGATTGTATTTTGGTCAGATTCAATTTACAATCACTCATCACATTAAGTAAAGCAGCTAGGCTTCCTCGCTTATGGTCCACATCAAATTTTATAGAGGCTTTGTTAATCTCACTTTCTGGGATTTCATGATTTTCGCGCTTAACTATGACAAAACGTGTTTCGTTATGCTTGATAGTTTGTATACTTGGTGCTAAAATTTCAAGTTGAAACAGCTCAGCTGCTAATGTGCTTGCAATTGCAGCAATTCCCTTAATTTGATGCTTTTGAATACGCTCAGCAACCTCAGCTGTGTCTTTATCTTCTACCAATTTGATGTGTGGTTGATTTTTAAAAAACTCTTTACACTGCAACAATGCCATTGGATGTGAATACACTTCTTTAATATCATTAAGTGATTGATTTGGCAAAGCCATTAAATTGTGTTGTATATCTAAATACTGCTCACCTACAATGTGTAGATTTTCATTATCTATTAGCGCATAATTTGGTATGATGGAGCCAGCAATAGAATTTTCAATAGCCATAACTACAGCATCAGTTTCTTCATTAATTAGGCTTTCTACAGCACGATCAAACGACAAGCATTCTAAAATATACGTGTCTTCACTAAAATAGTTTTGAGACACAATATGATGGAATGATCCTTTTACTCCTTGTATGGCTACAGATTTAATCATAGTTCAAAAAAAAAGTCCCGATTTAAAATCGAGACTTATATTAAAATTTATATAATAAATTATACATACATCATCTCGTTTCTTCTGCTAAAAAAGAAATAAAACCAGTTGTGATATGTATAAGTTGTTGTTTTCATATATGTAATGATGTGGCTAATGTAAATAATATTTTCACAAATCAAAATACTAAAGCTTTATTTTTAAGGTTTTATGTGAATATTTAAAGATTTCATAGGAAAACGCGGTATAAATTAATTAATGTTTATTTTTGATTAAACAATTTTTGCATGTCTATAAAGGTTGAACAACTCACAAAAGTTTACGGAAATCAGAAAGCACTAAACAAGGTGTCTTTTAAAGTAGATAAACCTGAAGTGGTTGGTTTTTTAGGTCCAAATGGCGCTGGAAAATCGACAATGATGAAAATACTAACTACCTTTTTAAGCGCTACTGAAGGTCAAGCAGAAGTAAATGGCTTTGATGTTAGTGTCAATGCCAAGGAAGTACAACAAAGTGTTGGCTATTTGCCTGAACACAACCCTTTGTACTTGGATATGTATGTAAGAGAATATTTGGCCTTTAATGCCAATTTACAAAATGTTGACATTTCAAAAATTGAAGAGATAATCCGGCTCACTGGTTTAACTCCTGAAGCTCACAAAAAAATTGAGCAACTCTCTAAGGGTTATAGGCAGCGCGTTGGCTTGGCTTGTGCTTTGTTGCATGATCCAGATGTGTTGATTCTTGACGAACCAACTACAGGTTTAGATCCAAACCAGTTGGTTGAAATCCGTTCACTGATAAAAACCATTGGCCAAGAAAAAACAGTGTTTTTGTCTACGCATATCATGCAAGAAGTTGAAGCCATGTGTGACAGAGTTATTATTATTAATAAAGGTGAAATTGTTGCCGACAAAAAACTTAAAGAACTTCGTGAGGGAAAAGATCAGATTGTTATTGTAGAATTTGATTTTAGAGTTGAAGATGCCTTTTTAAAGAAATTACCAAAAGTGAAAAGTGTTGTAAATACACATGATTTTGTTTACGAAATCACGTTTGCAACTCAAGACGATATGCGCTCTCATGTGTTTGATTTTGCACATGACAACCAATTGAAAATTTTACAATTGAACCAGAAAAATACAAGTCTGGAAAGTTTGTTTAGAGAGTTAACGAGTTAGTCAAAAATAAGCGCTCCAGTATAAAACTGCTCAACATCAACCGTTGGTGGCTGGTTTACCGAAATTAGGTTTCCTGTACCACGCAATTCACCAGATAATGAGACTTGTGGATTAACAATCATATCGTTACTGCCTCTGTGAAATACCTCAATAGCTTGAGCAATTAAGTCTTTACCTTCAAAACGTCCTGCTCCAGAATAGAAGCCAACGGACAAATTATTTACCGTTCCAGATAAATAGAATGACGAAATATTATTGGCAATCACAGTTAATTTATCGCCTTGAATTTGCAGTCTGAAATCACCAATCGTGAAGTTTCCTGACGCAGTAAAGTCTTCAGAAACTAAATTCAGTTCTGGAAAAGTAAGAACTCCGTCTGAAGACACTTCATACTGAGAAGAATTTCTTATACTTTTTAAAGTAGGTGTTGTGACAAGCACCTTGGTTATGCCATATTCTCGCACATAATTACAAGAATTAAAATCTGTGAGTTGCAATTCATTCTCAACAACCATTGCTAAAACATCATTGATTAAGTTTTCTCCAGTTTCAATAATGACCTTATATTCTGTTCCTTCTTTTACAATAAGTTCAATATCGCGATTAACTAAAATACGTTCAAAAGCAGTTACCGCAATTTCTTGCTGTATAAGATTGCCTTCTGTTTGAAAACAATCAGAAGCATCTTCGCTATTGCAAGCAACAATGATTATTAAACTTAGTATGTATATTATTTTTTTCATCATTTTTACATTCTACGCTACGACGCAGAATCTATTTCTTTTAGGATTCCGCATCCTGTGAGTAATGGGCAGCGTTTATAATCTAATACCAATTCCTAATTCTACAGCTTCAGCTTTTGCAGAATGGGATTTTAAGGTTAAGGCGGCAAACCATTTGTCTCCAAAGTAGCGTTTCAAACCAATACGTTGATACGTTCTTCCTTCAAAATCAAAAGGATAATAAGCGTAAAAACCAAACTGTGAAACAATAGATAATTTATTGATAAACAACTCATGACCAACAAATACGCCTAAACGTTTATAATCCGTATCTGCATTTACATTATTTTCAGGAAATCCTACAGACTGATAGTAAATCAATTCCTTTAAAAAGTTTGAAAAAAAGGCATCGACTCCAACTTGAATCGCACTTTTTCTATTCAATCGTTTATCTGCATATGTAGACAAAACAAAAAACGGAAATTGACCACTGCCAATCACATCACTTTCATTCACTCCGCCTCTTAAAACAAAATTATACTTTATTGGTTCTTTGTATGGTTCGTCATCACTTAAGTCATATCGATATTCTAAATCTTCATCATCAAAATTATAAGTTAATCCAGCGTTAATGGTCAATGAATTAACACTTGTATTTGGTGCTTTTACATTGGCATTGGAATAATGCAAGAGTGTTAATCCTGCCTGAATTCCAAACTTTTCAAAAAGGCGTTCCTTTTTATAGTTAATCATCGCATACGTACTACTCATTAAGGCACTTCCAAATGCTATGTTTTTATGATTAGTTTCTTTATTATAAGGATTAGTGGTGTAAGCCAAGCCTTGACCTATACGTAACATTAAGTTTCTATTAAAAAAATAGAAATTATAATGACCATATAAAGCATAATTATTGCCAAGAACTTTGTTTTTTAAATTTTGATAACTAAACGATATACCATAATCTGGATAGTTATAACGTTGTTCCCAAGAATTTAGGCCGAAGGTTTTTTTATTCCAACTAATGATAACACCTTCTGGATGTCCAGTAATTAAGTGTAAAATATCGTCGTTGTGAAGTGCAATGTTTCCCGAAAAATAATTAATATCTATACTAGAAAATGTAGATAATTTTTGTTCTTGAGCAAAGCCAAAAAGTTGGAAACCAACAGTAAGTAAAAGCAAAAATCTCCTCATAATTGATGGTAAATATAGGGAAATAAAACAATGCTAAAATACCTGAGAAGCGATGGTTTTTATATTATCACTTTTTCCCATAGAATAATAGTGCAATACAGGAATTCCTGCCTTCTGTAGTTCTTTTGATTGCTCTATACACCATTCTATACCAACTTGTTTCACCTGCGCATTATCCTTGCATTTAACAATTTCAATTATTAAATCTTCAGGTAAATCTACATGAAAGCGATGCGGAATTAAATTGAGTTGCTTTTTTGTTGCTATAGGTTTTAATCCTGGAATGATTGGCACTGTAATGTCTGCTTTTCTACATTTATTTACAAAATCAAAATACTTCTGATTGTCAAAAAACATCTGAGTCACGATGTACTCTGCTCCATTTTTTATTTTCTTTTTCAGGAAATGAATATCACTATCTAAACTAGGTGCCTCCATATGCTTCTCAGGATAAGCTGCTACACCAATACAGAAATTAGTAGCCGATGAGTTAAGCAGTTCTTCATCTAAATAATTACCTTTATTAAGATCCTGAATTTGTGCCACCAAATCACCAGCATAAGCATGGCCTTCACGCTCTGGTTTAAAATAGGTTTCACTTTTTACGGCATCGCCGCGTAAAGCCATCACATTCTGAATACCCAAAAAATCTAAATCGATTAAGAAGTTTTCTGTGTCTTCTTTAGTAAAACCACCACACAAAATATGAGGTATTGCATCTACTCCATATTTGTTTTGAATCGCCGCACAAATACCAACTGTTCCTGGGCGCTTTTTAACCACTTGCTTTTTAAGTAAACCATTATCAAGCTCTTTAAACACATATTCTTCACGATGGTAAGTCACATCAATAAAAGGTGGTTTAAACTCCATCAAAGGATCAATGTTGTCAAATATTGATTTGATGTGCTGCCCTTTTAAAGGTGGTAAAATCTCAAATGAAAACTGTGTGTTTCCGTTGGCTTTTTTTATGTGCTCCGTTACTTTCATAGGTCTTATAAATCCGCATAAAGTGGATTTCAATTACTAGTTATAAGGTTAATAAATATGCTGTTAGTAATGCAAATGTTGCTAACAGCACTATTTGCATTACAAACCTTAATTCCATTCGATACTTTTTCATGTCTTTTCCTTCTTTTAAATCTTACACAAGATTATAGCTTTCAAATATCTAATCGTTTAGTTAACTTCAAACAAATTGTTAAGTTTCTGCAATGTTAGGATTTAACCATCTATTTGCTTCATCAACAGAAATATTTCTGCGATTTGCATAATCTTTAACTTGATCTTCAGTTATTTTTCCAAGCCCGAAATATCTTGCTTCTTGGTTTCCAAAATAGTAGCCACTTACACTTGCAGCTGGCCACATAGCCAAACTTTCGGTAAGTTTTACTCCAATGGATTCATATACGTTTAAAAGTCGCCAAATGGTTTTCTTTTCTAAATGATCTGGACAAGCAGGATAACCAGGAGCTGGACGAATGCCTTTATAGCTCTCGTTAATTAATTCCTCGTTTGTTAAATTTTCATTTGATGCATAGCTCCAATACTTGGTTCTCACTTCTTTATGCAAATATTCAGCAAAGGCTTCAGCTAAACGGTCTGCTAATGCTTTTATCATAATCGCATTATAATCATCGTGATTTTTTTCAAATTCCTTTGCTAATGTTTCGGTTCCAAAACCTGTGCTGACACAAAAACAACCAATAAAATCTTCAATACCAGATTCCTTTGGAGCAATAAAATCGGCCAAGGCTATATTTGGCTTTCCTTCTGCCTTTTTGGATTGTTGTCGAAGGGTTAAAAATTTACAATTCTGATTCGTGAATTCTGAATTTTGAATTTCTATGTCATCATCATTTATTGAGTTTGCAGGAAATAGCCCAAAAACGGCTTTAGCCTTCAATAGCTTTTCATCAAAGATTCGTTTTAGCAACTCTTTAGCATCTTTAAACAAATCAGATGCTTGTTTTCCTACCACATTATCATTTAGAATCTCGGGATATTTCCCATGTAAATCCCAACTTCTGAAAAATGGGCTCCAATCAATATAGTTTTCTAATGTGCTAATATCAAAATCATTAATTATTTGAACACCAAGTTGCTTTGGTTTTACGATTTCTGTAGAATTCCAATCGATTTTAAATTTATTTTGTCGCGCTTCTTCAATGGATAGGAATTCCTTTTTCTTTCCTCGTTTTAAAAACTGCTCGCGAAATGCATCATACTCATCTCTAATCTGCTCTTTAAATACTTTATTATCTTTTTGAAGTAAATTCCCAACTACTGTGACAGCTCGTGAGGCATCATTAATATGAACCACAGTGCTACTGTAATTTGGAGCAATTTTAACTGAAGTATGTGCTCTAGAGGTTGTGGCACCACCAATAATTAATGGAATATTTAAATTTTTCTTTTCCATTTCTTTGGACACAAAAGTCATTTCATCAAGAGAAGGCGTAATCAATCCACTTAAGCCAATAATATCTACATTTTCTTTTATTGCAGTCTCAATAATTCTTTCCGGTGGAACCATAACGCCTAAATCGACTATTTCATAATTGTTACAACCTAACACCACGCTCACAATATTTTTTCCAATATCATGTACATCTCCTTTTACAGTTGCCATTAAAATCTTGCCTGCAAATTCTTGTTTTCCGTCTTTTTCTGCTTCAATAAATGGCTGCAAATACGCCACAGCTTTTTTCATAACTCTTGCAGATTTTACCACTTGCGGCAAGAACATTTTTCCGCTTCCAAAAAGATCTCCAACTACGTTCATTCCAATCATTAAGTGCCCTTCAATAACTTCAATTGGTTTTTTAACTGCCAAGCGAGCCTCTTCAACATCATCTATAATAAAGGCATCGATTCCTTTTACTAAGGCATGAGTAATGCGATCTTGAAGCGCTTCATTTCGCCATTCTAAAATCTGTTCAGCACTTTCTCGTTTCTGCCCTTTTACAGTTTCGGCAAAATCCAACAAACGCTCGGTTGCATCATCACGTCGGTCAAATAATACATCCTCAACATGTACTAATAAATCTTTATCAATTTCATCATAAACTTCCAACATGGCTGGATTAACGATTCCTAAATTCATACCATGCTGTATGGCGTGATATAGAAAAGCCGCATTAATGGCTTCACGCACTACATCGTTTCCTCTAAATGAAAACGAAACGTTGCTCACACCTCCTGACACATTTGCATAAGGAAGGTTTTTACGAATCCATTTCGTTGCTTTGAAAAAATCTAAGGCATTTAAACGATGTTCGTCCATTCCTGTGGCTATAGGGAAAATATTAGGATCAAAAATGATATCTTGAGGCGGAAAATTGACAAGTTCAACCAATATATCATAAGAACGTTTACAGATTTCTATACGTCTATCCAAGGTATCTGCTTGACCATCTTCATCAAATGCCATCACGATTACAGCAGCTCCATAACGTTTTATCAATTTTGCCTGACGAATGAATTCAGCTTCTCCTTCTTTTAAACTAATGGAATTGACCACACTTTTACCTTGAACAACTTGTAAACCAGCTTCAATGATTTCCCATTTAGAACTATCAATCATGATAGGGATTCGTGCAATATCAGGTTCGGAAGCAATGAAATTTAAAAAGGTAGTCATGGCATACTTTCCGTCAAGCATACCTTCGTCCATATTCACATCCAAAATTTGTGCACCACCATCAACCTGATGTCTTGCAACCTCTAATGCCTCATTATATTTTTCTTCTTTAATTAAACGAAGGAATTTTCGTGAACCTGTGACATTCGTTCGTTCACCAACATTGATGAAGTTGCTTTCTGGAGTGACGACAAGCGGTTCCAGTCCTGATAAGGTTAAATATTTTTTCGTTTTATGACTCATAAAACTTCAGTCTTAAGCCTTCGTGGTTTATAATTTTTAGCAACTTCAGTGATGGCATTTATATGTGCTGGAGTTGTACCACAGCAACCACCAATTATATTTATAAGTCCATCTTGAAGATAATCTTCTATTAATTGTTGCATTTGTTTTGGACTCTGATCATATTCTCCAAAGGCATTTGGCAAGCCAGCATTAGGATGAGCTGAAGTAAAAAATTCTGTTTCATTTGAAAGTCGTTGCAAATAAGGTTTTAACTGCTCTGCTCCAAGAGCACAATTAAACCCAACACTTAACAATGGGATGTGAGAAATAGAGGTTAAAAAAGCCTCAACGGTTTGTCCAGACAAGGTTCTACCAGAAGCATCTGTAATAGTTCCAGAAACCATAATCGGAATGTCTATTTGTCGTTCTTCCTTAATTTCCTCAATAGCAAAAAGGGCGGCTTTAGCGTTAAGTGTGTCAAAAATCGTTTCAACCAATAGCACATCAACGCCTCCATCAATTAAGGCTTCTACTTGTTCTTTGTAAGCGATACGCAGTTCATCAAAGGTAATGGCTCGATATTCAGGTCTATTTACATCTGGAGACAAACTCGCAGTTTTATTTGTTGGTCCAATACTTCCTGCAACAAATCTTGGTTGTACTGGATTTGCGTTTGTAAATTCATCTGCAACTTGTTTGGCAATTTTAGCAGATTCATAATTAAGTTCATACACCAAATGTTCCATGTTGTAATCTGCCATAGCAATGGAAGTTCCTGAAAACGTATTGGTCTCAACAATATCTGCTCCAGCTTCAAAATACTTTCTATGAACTTCTGCAATAGCTTCTGGCTGGGTTAAAGACAACAAATCGTTATTCCCCTTAAGAGACGAAGGATAATCCTTAAAGCGATTACCACGATAATCATCTTCAGTAAACTTATATGCTTGTAGCATGGTTCCCATAGCGCCATCAAGCACAAGGATTCGTTTTTGTATTTCCAGTTTTATATTGGTCATGAATTTAATTTAATCCGTTTGAAATTTTAATAACATCACTCAAAACACCTCTCGCTGTCACTTGTTTTCCTGCGCCTGCACCTTGAATGACTAAAGGTTGTTTTCCATACGATTCTGTAAAAATTTCAAAAACTGAATCTGCTCCTTTTAATTGTCCTAAAGCCGAATTTTTTTCTTCTTGTATTAGTTTTACTTCAAGCGTCTTTTTGGTGACATCCAATTCGCCAACATAACGTAGCACCTGCGTTTTAGTCAACTTCTTTTTCAACTCTTGAAATGGAACATCCAACTCTTTACTTCGCTGCTTAAATTGATGCAAGGTTGTTTTCCCGTTGAGTTGTTTAGGCACCAAAGACTCTATTGAAATATCTTGAAATTCGGTTTTAAAATTTAATTCTCTTGCTAAAATCAGCAGTTTTCTTGCGACATCATTTCCAGACAAATCTTCGCGTGCATCAGGCTCAGTAAGTCCTAAAATAGAAGCATCATTCAATACTTTTGAAAACGGCACTTCAGATTTTGAAAATTGATTGAAAATATAACTTAAAGAACCTGAAAAAACGCCTCGAATTTTTTCAATTTTTTCTCCGGAATTATGTAAATTTTTAATGGTTTCAATAACAGGTAATCCTGCACCAACATTAGTTTCATACAAAAATGATTTGTTGTGCTTTTTTAATGCGAATCGCAAGGCTTTGTAAAAATCATAATGCAAGGTGTTAGCCACCTTATTGGCAGAAACGATATGAAATCCATTTTCAATAAGTTTAATATAATTTTGCGTAAAAGCCACACTCGCTGTTGCGTCTATCGCTATTAGGTTATCAAACTCGTGATGCTTTACAAATCTAATAATTTCATCTGTTTTATAAGGCACAGAAAACGCTTCAAAATCTGTTTCCCAACCATTCGAAATTCCATCCTTATCAAAGAATGCCAATTTAGAATTAGCAACAATTGGAATTCTTAATTTCAAGTTTTGCTCTTGTAACAATCTTGATTTAGCTTCATTAATCTGATTGATTAATGTGCTTCCAACTTGTCCTATTCCGAATAAGACAATATGTATGGTTTTACTGTTTGACATATTGCTTATTTTTAAGTGAGTGAGCAGCTTTAAAAGCTTGTTTCAAGTCATTTATCAAGTCGTTGGCATCTTCAATGCCACAAGATAATCTGATTAAGGAATCTTTGATTCCAGACTGTAAACGCTTTTCACGCGGAATAGATGCATGTGTCATTTGTGGTGGATGGCAAAGCAAACTTTTTACTCCTCCTAAACTTTCAGCGAGCTTAAAATAATCTGTGTTAGTCACAAATTGTTTAGCTGCTGCTTGAGTATCGTCTTTAAGTGTAAACGATACTATGCCTCCAAATAATCCATTTTGCTGACGCTTGGCAATTTCATGGTTTTTGTGCGTGATCAAACCTGGGAAATAGACATCCTGAACAGCGTCATGATGATTTAAAAATGCTGCAACAGCAAAAGCATTTTCACATTGCTTTTTGTAACGAAGCTCTAACGTTTCAATGCCACGAATGGTTAAAAAGCAATCCCAAGGACCTAAAATACCTCCAGACGCGTTTTGTATGAATTTTATTTTTTCTGATAATTCTTTGGTTTTTGTTACTACCAAACCAGCTACCAAATCAGAGTGACCTCCAATATACTTTGTGCCACTGTGAATTATAATATCTGCTCCTAAAGATAATGGTTGCTGAGCTATTGGACTTGCAAACGTGTTGTCCACCACCAATAGGGCATTAACGCTTTTCGCTATTTTTGAAATTTCTTGAATATCAGAAACCTTTAAGGTTGGATTGGTTGGAGATTCTATCCATACCAATTTTGTTTTGCTACTAATTTTTTTAGCAACATTTTCGGCATCAGTTGTATCAACATAATGCACTTTGATGTCAAGTTTTTCATAAACATGTGTAAATAATCTATAAGCACCTCCATAGATGTCGTCAACAGCAATGATTTCATCACCAGCAGATAATAATTTTAAAACCGAATCAATGGCTGCCAATCCTGTTGCAAAGGCAAAACCAGAATGACCTCCTTCAAGTTGTGCCACGACGTCCTCTAATACTTTACGTGTTGGGTTGTTACTTCGTGCATAATCGAAGCCTTTATTTACTCCAGGAGCTTCCTGAATAAATGTTGATGTTTGGTAAACTGGTACCGAAATTGCTCCAGTGAGTGGATCACTTGGAATTGAATGAATAATTTTTGTTGCACTCATTTTTCTAATTTTTTTGAGTTAATAAATGATTAAACCAAATGTCAAATGCGTCATTACTGACGTACCTAATAGAAAAATGTTATAAGAAAATTAGCAATTACAGATGAGTAATTACGTTTGAGTTATCTATCCAAATCTGCGATAAATGAATCGCATTTTCAGGTAGAATTTAGCACCTTCTTTATGACTAAAGGGTTGCTAAGGCTTCAAAGGGTCTATTCCCTCCACCTTTCTTGATAACATTTCAGTAAGTTTTTGAACTTTGTGAGCACAAATATTCAGAAAGAAATCATTAATTACCAAATTTTTTTCGGTTTATTTTATTTTAATTCGTTTTTGGCTTTAAATTTTTCTCTAATTATTGAATCTACCGATTTATTTTCTATTTTACTTTCAAGCCAGGAGATAATGTCTAAATACAAAAATGCTCTACTTTCGTAAGGATGGTCTTCGTAGGTTTTTAATTTTTCAAGAAGTTTTACAAACTCTCCACGTAATTGATGTGGGAAAATATCACCTAATCCTCTGAGAAATTTTATCATTTCTTTTTGCACCTCATATAAATCTTCCATACGAATTAAAAATTTATAGGTGCTTTTTATAAGAGCGTCTAAATTGTAGTCTAATCCAGCTTCATAATGAGCAACAAGATTTAAAACTCGTGAAAAACACAACAAATCTTCACGCATCGAGAGTGATTTATTACTGATGATTTTATCTAAAAATTCAATGCATTTTTTATTTTCTCCAATACCAAAATACAAGCTTGCTATTTTATAGTAAAACACCATGATATGATGCTCGTCTATTCTGCTTTTGTGCTTTTTTATTCCTGCTAAAACTTCATCTACTATGGGCAACCCTTCCTTGAAAGTCCCTTCCATAAAATGCAAGTTGAATTTATTGGAATAGACGTATAAAAAGGTTAAACTCTCAACATTATCATTTTTTGGGAACCATTTTTCCTTTGTTATCGTTTCCAACTGATTTAATTCTGATTTAAATTTTTCATGATGTCTGATAAAAAATAAAGCTTCGAGTAGATATTGATTTCCTCTTAAGAAAAATACTGGGTTTAGCTTCATCATTTCAACATTCTCATAAAACAAATTCACCCATTTCTTAGAGTATTTATAACAGGATAAAAAATCTTGAACCAAAAAACTGTACCATAAGTAAGATTGATACAACCAGAGTTTTTCACGAAATCCTAGATCTTTGATATCATATTTTGGCAATCTCGCATTAAAATACTTAGTAACACGTTTATATTCTTCATCGTTCTTTACATAACCTGTTTTCAAGAATAAACCATAAAGCTGTAGTGATAAATTAGATAGTTTACTGGCTAAAATATTTTGCTCATTCAGTTCCTTAGCTTGGATAGTCAACTCGTCTGCTCGATTACTAATACTTCGAGTTATGTATTGCGATTCAATAATTTTTTCAAGTTCTAAAATCTCGTAGGCAATATTTTTTTCTTCATAATTTAATGCCATCGTTTTAGCCTTATCTAAAATTTTTAAGCTTTGTTTATAAAGACCTTTATGATATAAAATTGTTGCAAAATCCAATTGCTCTCGAATCTGTACTCTAATATTTTGATGCAGTGGATTGAGTCTTAAACTTATGAGTATTTGCTTATAAAGGTGTGCTTTTAAGTTTGAGAGTTGTTGCTTTTTTACAATTCCTTTTTTTAAAATAACTTGCTCATCATAATCATCCATCTTATCTAATAGATTAAATAAAAGCAAGAATTTTGAATCTTCATTGACACCTAAACGACCAACATAGAGCTTAAACTGTCGCTTCTCTGATTTTGATAGCGATTTAACCAGCACAAATAGATTATCTTTTTGCTCTTTAGTCATAGTTCGTATTAAGTATTTATCTTATTGTATATCAGTGCTTTAATTCAATCCCGTATAGCTTTGACATCGTAATTAATTGCTGGTTAACCAGCTTAATCATCAAACCAAAATATAAATTCGTATTACAATACGGAAATATATTTTAAGAAATGTCAAATTCTCAAGTACAAATTTTTGATACAACCCTCAGAGATGGCGAACAAGTTCCTGGCTGTAAACTAAACACAAAGCAAAAAGTAGTCATTGCAGAACAGCTAGATGCCTTAGGTGTCGATGTTATTGAAGCTGGCTTTCCAGTGTCTAGTCCTGGTGACTTTAAATCTGTTGAAGAAATTGCAAAAATTATAAAAAACGCAACGGTTTGTGGTTTAACACGCTCTGTTGAAAACGATATTAAAGTGGCTGCTGAAGCATTAAAATATGCCAAAAAACCAAGAATACATACTGGAATTGGCACTTCAGATTCGCACATCATCCACAAATTTAAAAGCAACAGAGAAGATATCATTCAACGTGCCTCTGCAGCAGTGAGTTATGCAAAATCATTTGTTGAAGATGTAGAATTTTATGCTGAAGATGCAGGACGTACAGATAACGATTATTTAGCACGTGTTTGTGAAGCTGCAATAAAAGCTGGAGCAACAGTACTGAATATTCCTGATACTACAGGGTATTGTTTGCCACATGAATATGGCGCAAAAATTAAGTATTTAAAAGAGAATGTAAAAGGCATTGAAAAAGCGATTTTGTCATGCCATTGCCATAATGATTTAGGCTTGGCGACAGCAAATTCAATTGAAGGCGTGATTAATGGTGCACGTCAAATTGAATGTACGATCAATGGTATTGGAGAACGCGCAGGAAACACAGCATTAGAAGAAGTTGTGATGATTTTAAAACAACATCCTTACCTTAATTTAGACACTAATATTCAAACGGAAATGCTGTATGGAATCAGTCAATTAGTATCTGATAGTATGGGAATTTATACGCAACCAAACAAAGCTATTGTTGGTGCTAACGCCTTTGCACATAGTTCTGGTATTCATCAAGATGGCGTTATTAAAAATCGTGAGACGTACGAAATTATTGACCCAAAAGAAGTTGGTGTAACAGAATCAGCAATTGTATTGACTGCAAGAAGTGGTCGTGCCGCTTTAGCCTATAGAGCTAAAAACGTTGGTTATGAATTAACCAAATTACAATTGGATGAAGTGTATGCTAATTTCTTAACCTTTGCAGACAAAAAAAAAGAAATCAACGATAGAGATATTCATCAAATTATTGAAACTAGTAAGGTTTATCAACAAATAATTTCAGCATAATGGGAAAAACCTTATTTGATAAAGTTTGGGATGCTCATGTTGTAGATTCAGTCCAAAATGGGCCGCAAATTTTATATATTGATAAGCATTTAATACACGAAGTCACAAGTCCGCAAGCGTTTAACGAATTAGAAGCTCGCGGAATTCCTATTTATAGGCCAAATCAAATTGTGGCTACTGCAGACCATAACACACCTACCTTAAATCAGGATTTACCAATTAAGGATGAGTTATCTAGAAAGCAACTTGAACAGCTTTCAGAAAACTGCAAAAAAAATAATATTAC
>Ga0098073_1000173_pt1 | contig 23749 bp, 32 predicted proteins | sample 31_taG_FD_75060 | JGI IMG/M metagenome (GOLD analysis project Ga0098073, IMG submission 75060) | Marine viral communities from the Gulf of Mexico - 31_GoM_OMZ_CsCl metaG | ecosystem: Environmental > Aquatic > Marine > Oceanic | place: Gulf of Mexico | collected 2015-07-12
AAACATTTTTATCACCGATTGTTCATTCAACGAATTAAATTGTGAATGTTCCGTTCCGATTCAAGATGACGGATTTTCATCGCGCGTTCAAAACAATAAAAACATTCCGGTTTCATTGTTAAACGACAAAACCAAAAACGGTGAACCAATAACACCGGCGGCAAATTATGCGGTGATGTTGTTTGATCCGCGTGACGGAATCAACTACTTTCCGCGAAAATTGTTTTCAATATTTGAATGTTTCAAATTTATCGTGTCGTATATGACCGATAACACGGTAGAATTTGAAAGCGATTATTTTGAAAACGGCGACGGCCAATTTTCCGCGATTTTATCCGGTTACGATTTACGAAACGGTGATTTGTTCATCAACAACGTCGAACAATATCCGGAAATGACGTTCGAAAATTTATACAATTTCGCGCGGCGAACGCACAACGTCGCGTTGGGTTTCCGGCGTGATGTGAACAATCGTCCGGTGATGATTATTGAACACATTACATTTTTTCGAACATCGCCGGTTGCGGTTCAATTAAACGACGTTAACGAAACCGAATTGGATTTCGTGCAAGAATTATTGTATTCCAAAATTTCGGTCGGTTCGAACATTATCAATCAATGGCAATGTGACGACGGAAATTCGGAATGTACGGCCGCCAACAATTTGATTTATTTCGGTTTCGAAAACGAAGAATTCGGGTTTACCGGTGAATGTAATAATGACACAAATTTGGATTTGTCTATTCCGTCGTCATTTGTTGTTGATCCGAACACAATCGAAGATGTGTTAATTTACGACAATCAAAATTTTGACCGTTCAAATTTTGTCATTCGTTGGAAATTTAACCCGTCACCGTTCCGTCACGCCGTTCAAACCGACGTTTTGGGAATTGGGGCATATTGGTATAACAATTATTATTCAAACAAAAGCGTCATTGAACGGTATTCTGATTATTTATTCGGCGCGTTGGTGTTGTACGGATTGCAGGTCAATGTTCAATTGTTTATGGTCGACGGAAACATTTCGTCGGGTTTGTTGTCACCGGATCAATTTCCGATTCAATTTAATTGGCAACCGGATTTCACAAACACGATTTTTGATGTCGACGGCGTTTATCAATTGTCACCAACAAACGAATTTCGACCAATCAATGACGGTATTTATAAACTTTTCGCCGGTGTTCAATTATATCGTGATTCATCGTCGGATCAAGACAATTCATTGATTGTTTCCGGTTATTTCATTTTGGAACAATTCAATTCATCCGGAACGTTGATTGCGACACACAATTCATTGTTGCAATTCAATTTTTTAACAACCGGTTCGAATCCGTTTTTCATTGAACGAGAATTTGATTGGATTACAATGACGGCCGGCGATTACCTTGTTTTTTCGGTTGAATATTGGCAAAACAGAAATCCGGCCGTTTACCAAGCGGTGATTGAATTTTCACGAACTGAAAATCATTATTTGGAATGCCGCGAATCGCGTGTCATTATTAAGGACGATATTCCGCAAAACGGCGCGGAACGTCGAATCATTAGAACAACGACAAATGAAATTCCGGTCGAATACGAATCAATAAAACCGTATTTTGACGACACGACAAAACGAATTGCGTTGACGAATCAACGAATAAATCGCAAAGGTTGGACGGATCAAATCCGTCATAACTTTGTGACCGGAACAACGGACATTTCCATTTTAACCGATTGATATGATTCAAACAATCGACATTCATCCGGTTCGATTCAATCATTCGATTCCTTGCGGTTTTATCGACGGCGGTTATCGACAAGCTATTCAACACGGCGACATCACGCAATTCCAAATGTTAATTGACGAATGTGAAAACACGCCGCAAATGTTGAACAACACCGTTTTCAATACGGCGACGGATTGGTCAACATATTTCGGAACAACTTTTTCAATTGACACGATTGCCGGCCAAGCAATTAAAACAACCGGTGACATTGCCGGAATTACACAACCGATTGTTGTCGCGGACGGCGTTTTGATGAAAATCATTGTTGACATTCAAGTCACGTCGGGCGCGTTTGTTTTGAATGTTGGAACACATTTACAAACCATTTCAAACACCGGAACGTTTACATTTTACGTAATTGCCGACGGTGTCGGCGCAATTGGTTTTTTGGGCGGCGCGGATTCATCCGGCGCAATCAACCGTGTGGAATTATATCCGGTCAACACAAATTTTGAAATTGAAATTGGTCATCCGGACGGAACAACCGTTCGAACAATTGACACAATCAACAATCCGGATTATTTCCATTTTTCCGACGGATTTATGACCGTTTCATTTGATTGGACGCAAACCGGCGGCGGTTATTTGCCGGACGGTTGTTATGAATTGCGCGTTTCGGATCCGTGTGATTGCGGAAACGGCGGTTTTGTTGCAATGGATTTTAAAACGGTTCAAAATCAATGGATGACGTCCGCCGGCGCATATCAACCGCCGTCGACGAACGGTTGGAATTTTTTGTTCGGATTATTAACGTACAACGGTTTGGTGACGCCGGAATCGTCTATTTATTACGAAGATGTGATTTGTGGCGGCGAAACGTACGAAATCACGTATTCGTTGACCGGAATGAACGCCGGTAATGAATTTCAAATTCGTGTTGGTGGCGTGTTGGGAACGAATCAAACGACGAACGGAACATTCACGGAAACAATCACGGCCACCGGAACGACAATCAAAGATTTGATTTTGTACGGACGCGACACCGGCGGCGGCGGTTCATTTATCATTTCCGATTTTTCAATTAAACGTGTCAATCGTTCGTTCGATTACATTTCAAATTTGTTTGATGTCAAATCGGTTCACAATTGCACGTGTTTGGTTTCGGCGTGTAATGATTCAAACGCGTTGTTGGCCGGATATAATGCAACCGGTTTTTCGCCGTCAATACGCATTGCGGCGCGATACGGACAAGGCGGTTATTCGTCAAGCCAAAAACGTTATGAATCATCATTCGGACGAATGAATCGATATTATTATCGCGGACGAAAAGTTTCGACATTTATGTTTTCCGCGCCGATGTACGTTCACGATTTTTTCGCGCATTTGGCCGGTTACGATCACGTGTTTATTGACGGAAATGAAATATTCATAAATGACGACGAATATCCGTCAATATCTTGGGTTGACAATTGGGATTTTGGTGATGTCGAATTGCAAGTGACGCCAAAACAAAGTTTAATTGAAAAACGACGTTGCGCGGCGACGGTTTCCGTTTGTTCGGTTGACGGTTTGGACGTTCCGATTTCCATTGACGGAAACGGCAACATTGACGACACAACATTAGGAACAGAAACAACCGGCGAAATATTAACCGACGGTTAAAAACAAACAATTATGAATCAAACGAAAATCCGTTGGTCAAAATTACCCGAAGCCAACAACGTTGAAATCGGAAATGATTTACAATTTGCTTTCAACACCGGCGACGGACAAACGAAACGCAAAGCGTGGAACGAACTAAAATTATATTTGCCGGACGGTCGAAACGTGGTTGAATACGCGACCGGCGCAACATCGTCGGCAATCGCCGAAAACAAACAAATATTGGTTGTTGATGCGAACGCCGGTGTGTTCACGGTCGATTTGCCAATTGCAACATCATCGGCCAATTTTCAAATTGGTGTGAAAAAAATTGATTCATCCGGAAACGCCGTTGTCATTGATGCAAACGGAACGGAAACGATTGACGGTTCACCGACAAAATCATTATCGTCACAATATGAATCAATCACATTGTTTTGCACCGGCAAAGAATGGATTATTTTATAATACGAAAAAATTATGACATACATTTCAAACATTGATTCGACATTGCAAATTTCACGCGGACGTGTTGCCGGACAATCGGTTCGTGTTCAATTCGGTCGAAATTACGGAATCGGAACGGCGGATGTTCCGGCGCAAATAACCAACATTGGTTCATCAAACTATTTTCCGCCAACGTCCGCGCAACCGATTGTAATTGTGTCAACGTCCGCCGATGATGATTCTAATTTAAATGCAACCGGAACAATTTCGGTTGATTCATTGGACACAATCGTTGATTCATCCGCGACATTTGTCACGTCGGGCGTCGCGTCCGGTGATGTTGTTTTAAATGACACGACAAACGATCATTCATTGGTTGTTTCCGTTGATTCCGAAACGCAATTGACAATAATTCCGATGCACCACAATAAAATAAATTCAGTCGGTGACATTTACCGAATTGTTCAAATTGTCGGAAACGGGTGTTCGGTTGTTCACGTTGACGGTTTGGACGCCGACGGAAATGTTCAACGCGAATTCGTTTTGATGACCGGAATCACGTCATTGCAAACGGTCAACAATTACACGCGAATCAACGAAATCCATTGTCACGGTTGCGGTTCATTTGGTTACAATGGCGGCGATATTTCCGCAACCGCAAAAACGGACGGAACGGTTGTTGCGATGATAACAACGGCAAAAGGTCGGTCGGAAAATGGATATTTTACCGTGCCAAAAGGAAAAACGGCGTTTATTACCGGAATATCGTGTTCGTTGTTTCGAAGCGGCGCGGCATCCGACGCAATGGCGTCGATTTCATTGAATCGTCAATTGTGGTCATTGTTGGGTTATGGAAACGACGCCGTGTTTGAATTGGGAATGTGGTCGTGTTCCGTTCATAATTCATTGACGCGTGTTTTCAATCCTTATTTAATGATTGATGAATTGTCGGACGTTTGGTTCACCGTTGACGATGTGTCGGACAATGGGTCAATTTTGACCGGTGAAATTGATATGATATTGGCTGACAATGGATAACAAACGCGGAATTTTGATTATTGCGTTGGGTTCGCCGTATTACGGCAATTTGGCGTGTAATTTGGCCGCGTCAATCAAAGCGACATCGCCGCAATTGCCGGTGACATTGATTTGGTCGGATGACGCATTGAATCAATTGTCGGACGCAAAAAAAACCGTGTTTGACGAATTGATTGAATGTCCGCGTGAAATGTATCATCGCGAAAACGGCAAACGTGTTTTTGTCAAAGCAAAAACGCACATTTACGATTTGTCGCCGTACGATGAAACGATTTTCATTGATGCCGACGTGATAATGTGTCCGCGAAAAACGTTGACACAAATGTTCGACGAATTAAAATCGGTTGATTTTACAATGGAAAATCGCGGCCGTGTTGATTTATCAAACATCAAACCGTCGGATGTTTATTTGTGGGCAAAAATTCCGGACATCATTGACAATTACGGATTTAAATCCGGTTTCATTTATGGGTTACATTCTGAATTTATTTATTTCAAAAAGAACGAACGCGTTGCGAAATACTTTGACGACGTGAAATCGGTTTTTGCAAATCCGAAATGTGAAATGAATCACGTGTTTGACGGTGACATTCCGGACGAATTCGCTTTTGCGATTGCAATGATTCAAAATGATATTTACCCACACAAAACGCCATTTGTTCCGTTGTATTGGTATTTAACCGATTCAAAACGCGGTTCGTCATTGGAATTTGTATTGTCTAATTTTACCGGATATTCGGTCGGCGGCAACGCAACACCGGAAAACGTTCGTCGAAACTACAATCGTTTGGCGCGTTCGTATTTTGGCAAATTGAATTTGCAACATCCGTTTCCAATCATTCAGAAACGACAAGCGTTGACAACACGAAAAACAATGTGAATTATGGTTGAATTGACCAATGAATTGTTGAAACCATATTTTGCCGGACGCAAACGTCACGCCGGTTTCAAATTGACCGTCAAAAAATATCACGAATTGCGCGTTCACGCAAATGGAATTTGGCCGGAAAAATTGATTCGCGGCCGTCGTCCGAATGAATCCGACGCCGTGATGAAATATCGGCACGAAATTTACGAACCGGTGACACGTGACACCGTTCAACGTGTGATGACGTCGTTGTCGAAAATTCGTCGAACGTCGGATTGGATTGTCAAACATCAAAATGACAAATTTCCGGCATCAATTACGCCGGACGAACGATTGGACGCGTACATTGACCGACGTTATCCAATCACCGGATCGTTGGAAAATTGGTTGTTCACGATTTGTTTGAAATCATATTTGTTGGACGCAAACGCCGCAATTGTTGTTCGTCCGATAAAAACCGACGTCGAATCAAATGAATATTTGAAACCGTTTCCGTTCATTTATCATTCGGACAAAGTTTTGGAATTTAAACCGGACAAATTCGCAATCATTGAATTAGACGGCGACACGATTGAAACGGATTCGGACGGTGATTATCACGACAAATCACGTCGTCGTTTTATGGTCGTCAACACCGAAGTTTTTCAAACTTGGATTCAAACCGATGACGGTTATACGATGTCGGATGAATACGTTCACAATCTTGGAATTTTGCCGGTATTTATGACCGGCGGACAATATTTTGAAACAACCGGCAATCATTTGATTTTTGAAAGTAGAATCGCGCCAATGATTCCGCGATTGAATGACGCGGCGCGCGAATATTCCGATTTGCAAGCCGAAGTCGTTCAACACGTTCATTCGGAACGTTGGGCGTGGGCGTCTGAAAAATGCGGAACGTGTCAAGATTCAAACGGAAATCCAAAAGGTTGGATAAATGGAAACGATGACAAAAAACGAATTCCGTGTCCGACGTGCAAAGGAAATTTAACCGTTGGTTCGTCACCGTATCAAACAATGATTGTTCGTCCGACAAACGAAAATTTGGGTGAAACCGCCGCGCCAATTCCGCCGGCCGGCTACATTCAAAAACAAATCGACATTGTTAAAATTCAAGACGAACGCGTTCAACAACATTTGTTCCGCGCGTTGTCGTCAATCAATTTTCAATTTTTGGATCAAACACCGTTGAATCAATCCGGCGTTTCAAAAGAAGTCGACCGCGACGAATTGAACAATTTTGTTTATTCCGTTGCGTCCGATTTGGTTCGAATTATGATGAACGTGATTGACGTTTCGATTGAATATCGTTATAAATTAACCGTTCCAAATGACCGTCATCAATTACGTCCGGAAATCATTGTTCCGGAAAAATTTGATTTGTTGTCATCAAATTATTTGTCGGACGAAATCAGTCGTTTAAAACAAGCCGGTGTTAATGCGACAATTGTTTCGGCGTTGGAATCCGAATACGCGGATCGGAAATTTTACGGTGATCCAAAATTGCGCGACATTGTTGTCGCAACGTTGGAAATTGATCCGTTGGTTGGCGTCAACGACGACGACAAAATGATTCGATTGTCGACCGGCGGCGTTTCAAAATTGGATTATTTGATTTCGTCCAACATTAACGAATTTGTCAAACAAGCGTTCGAAAATGATGAAACGTTTGTCACGCGTCCGCGTTCTGAAAAAATTCGAATCATTCGTGAAATGGCGCAATCGAAATTGAATGAAATGAATCAATTCCAAATTCCAATAAATCAACCGGTTGTTGATACGGTTGCAACGAATGATGAATAATGACGCCGCGTGAACATTTATTGAAAATTGTTGACACGGTTGAAAACGCAATTGATGATTTTAATTCCGGTATTCCGTCGATTCAAAATTCGATTGTTGATGATTTGGAAATTGCATTGCGCGAATTGGAATTGTTTCCAAATGGCCGAATAAAACCGTCGGTCAAAAATCTGAAATCAATCGCGCGGATAAAATCCAAAATCGAAAACATCATTTTGTCGAATGATTACGAAAACGACGTGTCATCATTCACAAACGCGTTTGACGAAATATCAACATTGCAACGCGATTATTTTGAACAAATTGAACAATCATTCAAACCGTCCGCGTTGATGCGTGAAATGCAATTGCAAAGCGTTGACGCAACACGTGACTATTTATTGCGCGCCGGAATTGATGCGAACATTGTCAATCCAATTCAAAACATAATGCGTCAAAATGTGACGGACGGCGTTTTGTTTGGCGATATGATGAAACAATTGCGTGTGTTTATTGCCGGTGACGCGGAAAACGTCGGTCATTTGTCACGATACGTCAAAACGTACACGACCGACGCGTTGAATCAATTTTCGTCAAATTATATGGCGTTGGCGGCGTCGGATTTGGGTTTGAAATGGTTTCGATACGTCGGCGTAAAAATGGACACGTCACGCGAATTTTGCGTCGCAATGGTCAACAAACGATTTTATCACGAAATCGAATTGCCGGATTTAATCGCCGGAAATTTCACGGAATTTCGTGACGCCAACGGATCCATTTATTCAAAAACCGGATTGCCGGACGGAATGGTTGCCGGAACAAATCCGGACAATTTTCAAACGTATCGCGGCGGTTGGAATTGTCAACATTTGCCGATTCCGGTGACGGAACAATCCGTTCCAAAAAACAAACGCGTTTCCGTTTATACGCAATACGGAATCACGTTCGACGAAAACGGTTTTGCAACGTCCGCGTGACGTTCCGTTGTAAAATTTTTACATTTTTTCATTGTCATTTCGAAAATTATTCCGACCATTGTTGTGTCGGCAACGTCGCCGACGCCAAAAACAACAAAAAAATGAATACCGAAAACAACAACACGCCAACGAAATGGGAACAATCAATCATTGATTTGAACAAGGGAAAACAAATTGTCGAATCATTAGGTTGCGGCGATTCAATTAGTTTTTTAATTGATGAATATGATTTCGAAAATTACACGGTTCAAATTGTGAAATCACAATGGTCGAAAACACAAAAAACATTTTGTGTTCGTGTTCACAATTATTCAACCGGCAAACGTCCACATTTACAAATTCCTTTGGACACATTGAAAAATTGCAAAATGATAATCAATGAATCAATCGAAAAAGGATTTATTCATTTTTGGACGGGACACATTGTCGAAGTTGGAAAATTGATAAAATAACGAACCGCCGCCGGTCATCACGCCGGCGGCATCACCAAAACCAAAAACAAACACCAAAAAAAACATCATTATGACAATCGGACAAGCAATCGCCACAATTTACAACCACAACACGACACCGCACAAAATCGATCAAACCGAACGTGTCGCCGCACAACAAAAAGCGGACACCGCGTTGAAATTCATTTCCAATTTAGACGCCGCGAAAAAGGATTTCGTTTTACAAACATTAACCGAAATGACCGAATATTTTTATTCGAAATAGTGAATCCGCCGCCGGTCATCACGCCGACGGTGTTCATTTTAACGCGCCACAATCACACGATTTGCGCCGGATGTCATCGATGTCCGGCGTTTTTGTTTTAATGCAACAAATCGTTTATTGTACGCATCAAACAACGAATTTTGATAATTAACGTCGACGTGTTCGAACGATTTGTCGGTTGTCAATCGAAATCGATTAAATCGCAATTCGTAAACGGTTTCGGATTGGTTGAAAACTGCAAACCAATCAATCATCATTAAATGTTGACGTCGCGTCATTTGGTTTCGGTGTTGACCGACGAATCAATGAATAAATTGATTGCGGATTTGATGCCGCGCGGCCGGTTGACAATTCGATTCGTGATTTTTCCGCAACAATTCGACGATGAACGTCGTCCGGAATGTCGCGCAAAACAATCGGTGAAATTTTTTTGTTCGTCATTATTGCGTTGATTGCATTGATTGCATTGATTGCACAAAATTAGACACGATTGCGTAATGAAATCACGTTGACGGTATTTTTGAAAAAAATTTATTTGCCAAATGTCAACAATTGGAAAACTTTTTGTCGAAATGTTATTGTCCGCCGGTATAAACGCGGATGATGAAAATTTGAATCAAATTGTCACGTCGGAAATTGATGTTCCGGATGACATCGCGAAATCGTTGAAATCGAATTTGATGACAATCGATTCCGCAAAACACAATCCGGATTTGAAAAAATATTTTGTCGCACAAGCGTTAAACGCGGTCGACACGGAATTGGCCAACATCATTGAATCGAATGATTTTGACGATGTTGACAAATCAAATTTTAAATCCGAAAAATCATCGTACAAACGAATGAAATTGGTCGCGGACGCATTGTCGCAAAAGGCCAACAACGCAACCGTTGGAAACGTTCCCGATGATAAATTGAACACGTACAAAAGCGAAATCGAAAAATTGAATTCGCAATTGTCACAAATAAAGGACGAACACGCATCGAAATTAAAATCGGTTCGTGATGAATCCGAACAAAACATTTTGAATTTTGCGTTGAACGCCGAATTGAACGGCAAACAATACGCGAACGAATCATTGGACAAAAACGTCAATCGGATGATTGCGCGTCAATTGTTGGATGATAAATTGAAATCGGACGGCGCGAAAATTATTCGAACCGACGCCGGTTTGAAATTGGTTCGATCGGATGATTCAGAAATGGATTTTATGGTCGAAAATAAAAACGTAAACTTTGGCGATTATGTTGACAATTTGTTGACCGGAGCAAAACTATTAAAAGTGAATGAAAGCGTTGACGCCGTAAATGGTCAAACGCAAATCAATCAAACACGTCACATTTCAACATCGAACGATTTGTCATCGAATTCCGGAAATATCATTGCGGATTACGACCGACAATTGGCCGAATTGAATGGAACAAATTGATAAACTGCAAAAAAATTAAATTATGTTAGGTTTTGCGTCATCATTATTACAACACTTGAAAGTGTTGTTGGAATCAAATTACGCCGGAACGAAAATTATGCCGACCGGTTTTATGAAAGCACTTGTCGAAAATAATCCGTCATTGCGAATTTCGTCCGTGAACGGTGATTCGATTGAAGGGTTGAAACGGTCAACGGCGTCCGGACACATTCGCGACGTGCGTTTGAAATATTTACCGAGAATCACGCCGGATCAAATAAGCGATTACGACAATTGCGAAAATGATTTCGGATTTCAGTATTCCGAAACCGAATTAAGAACACCGTTGTTTTCAAAGGCCGGTTTTCAATTGGAATGGGGATTCGTGGAACGTTACAAAGAAGAAGCTTCACGCCTTGTTTCATTGGGTTCAACACCGGATGTTGTTGTTTTGAATGAAATGGTCGAACAAATTATGCACACCGTTAACGGTCTTGTTGCAAATATGGACGGCAAATTGTTGAGTTCGGTTGTTTGGGGAATTAACGCGTCGACCGGTCTTAACACCGCAAAAACAATTAACATCAACAAGGACGGTTCGGTTTTCGATTTGTCGGACGGTGTGACGGAAATTTTGCACGATGCAAGTGTGAACGAAATCATCGGTTCACCGATTATTGTCGGATCCGGTTTAATGAACAAATATGAAATCGCCAAAGCCGCAACCGGCGTTAATGGCGGCGGATTGAATCGTTCATTGCAATCCGGTTACGATTGGTATTACGACCGACCGTCCGAATTTGTTTGGGGAACAGATCACGTCGGCGTTTTTGCAAAAGGAACGGTCGGCCTTGTTGACATTGATCGTTATATTGCGTGGAAAACCGGACGTCACGGAACATCCGAATTTGCACAAATCACGTTGCCAATTGAAACAACCGACGGAACGCCGCAAACAATGACGTTCAATTTGCAAATCCGCGAATTGGATTGTCCGGCCGAAGCGTTTGACGGTTACGAAACGCGTTCAATGGGTCGCGGATATCAAATATTGATTTCGAAAAACTTTGGTTTATTCCAAGCTCCGATAGATCAATATTCAGCAACCGACCAATTGGCCGGAAACAATGGCGCGTTATTATACAACGTCACCAACGATTGTGATTCTTGCACAACGCCGCCGATTCCGCCGATTGTTTAAGTTTTTACGGTCGACCAAAAATTTTTAACGGTTGATTATTGAAACGGCGCGTCATTCATTTGGCGCGCCGTTTTTGTTTTACTTTTGATTTATGGATTGTTTAAAAAATTTTATTGGAATTCGTGGTTGCGGAAACACACAACCGGATTCGGGTTTGTTCATCAACGATTTGGCCGGAATCAATTTAAAATCAATCGACGCCGTTGTGAACGCCGAGCAAACAACGTTTTTGAATGTTTGGCGTGATGTTCAATTGCGCGCCGGCCGACGATTCGAAACCGACGTGACGTCGTATTTGCGCCGCAAATACAAAATCAACAAATTGTTCGACCAATTTCAATTCGGGCGTGTTTACGACGAATCAAACGTTCGACCGATGTCCGATGAATTTCGCGGCGTTGAAATTGAATTGTCGCCGTACAACCAACAACAACCGGAAATGTCGCCATTTATGACGATTGTTTTGACACGGTTTCGTTATTGGGCGACGGCCGACCAAACAATCACATTTGTCATTGCAAATTCGGAACAACAAATTGAATTGACGACGGTGACGGTTGACGTTATTGCAAATCAATGGAATGACGTATTTGCGGAATTTAAAACCGACGCATTGTCAACGCCGCGTTCGATTTCGGTCGGTTACAATGCAATCGATGTTGATTCGGTCAAAACTGAAATAACGGCCAACACCGGACGCGCAACAAGCGGTTGCGGTTGCACATTTGCAATTCCGGATGTTTGTGACGGTCGGATTCGTGGTATTGTTTATGACAACGCAACCGGCGAACAAACATTTGTCAATGATAACGGTTTCGGATTATCCGGTTTCGCGGCGTTGCGTTGCGGTTACGACGGATTAATTTGTTCGAACCGGTCAATTTTTGCGTCGGCGTTTTGGTATTTGTGCGGCGTCGAAATGTTGGTTGAACGAAAATTCACCGATCGCGTGAATAAATATTCAACGATTGACAAAAAGAAAGCCGACGAATTGCACGAATATTATTTGGAACGATACCAAAACGAAATTGACGTTGTTTTGGACACGTTGGATTTGAACGATTACGATTGTTGTATTGATTGCAATCCGGTCGTTTCACGCGTTGAAACAATGCCATGATCACAATTAAAGCGGATGCAAACGACGATTTAAAAAAATTGTTTGCGACATTAAACGAATTGAAACCAAATCAACCAACGATGTCACAAATCGTTCGGACGGTTGCGTTTGATGTTTTAGCCGATATGACGCCGCGAATTATTCAACGCGGCGGCGCATCCGACGGATCAAATATTGGTTCATATTCAAAAAAACCGACGTACATTTCCGCAAAGAACAATCCGGCGCGTTCGTTTGGTCAACCGTTGGGAAAACGATTCAACGGCAAACGCCGGTCAATTTTTGCGTCGGGCAAAAAGGCCGGTCAATCGCACACGTCACGTTATTTCGAACGCGGTTATGATGAATACAAAACAAAGGTTGGTCGGAACATTGGTTCGGTCAATTTGCGTTTGTCCGGTCAAATGATGAATTCGTTCACCGTATTACAAACGGCGCGCGGTTGGGGTTTGGGTTGGAACAACAAAAAATTGTTGGAACGCGCGGAACATTTCGAAAACAAATATTCGAAACCTATTTTTGCAATGACCGCGCGTGAACGTGCAATAATGAATCGAACGGCCAACAAAATGTTGAACGATGCCATTTCAAAATGAACAAATAAAAATCATCAACGACACATTGCGCGTTGGCGCGTTGGGCGATGAACGTTTCGCCGGCGCGCGTTGGATTGATTCAATCGCGAAATTGGCAATCGAAAACGATGATGAAAACGCCGACCGAACGTTTCCGTTTTATTTCAACGAAAATCATTCACCGGAAACGGTTGACATCAATGACACGTATTCATTGACAATTTATCATCGACATTTGTCATCAACGTTCGAACAAACCGAAAATCGTTTTGGTGATTCGTCGACGCGAATCAATGAAAACGCATCAATGACAATGGTCGTTTTTGGTAATTCCGACCGGTTGAACATCAACGCGGAACAATTACAATCATTGTTTATTTTAGCAATGCCGACAAACATCACGAAATCGATGTTGTCCGGAATACGAATTGACGCGATGAACATCACGTTGAACACCGTTCAAAACAATTCATTGTCCGTTTTTGGTGATGAATTTACCGGTGTTGATTACGCGATTTCGCCGTCGGACATTTTATTCAAAATTGATTATCAAATCGCGACACAATATCGACGCGATTGTTTTGATCTTTGTGACTGCGAATTTGCGCGGTAATACATTACAAAAAGCCAACATTAAAATCAAAAAAAATGGCAATTAGTGGTTATTATCCGGACACGTGCAACGCAATCGTTCCACCGCACACGTGCGATCCGTGTTTGGAAAGGGAATACGGACGAATTCGCGCCGTTGCATTTATCAAAGGCGATTACACGTTCATTGATCCAACAAGTCAAATTGAATGGGAAAACGCAATTCAAAACGGTGACGTTGTATTGATTCCGGCGGTTCACGGTTCATTGCCCGCGCCGACCGAACAATTGGGAACGGGTTACGGTGACACCGTTGAAACGTTACTTGGTTTCGAATACGCATTGCAATATTTCGATCCGAATTACGCGGAAAACTGTGATTTTTACAACGCTTTGAAACGTTCGCAAGATTATCGATTTATGTATAAAACCGAAACAATGGGACACATAACCGACAAAACGGTGACGGTGATTCCGAAAAATCCGGTCGAAGATGATCTAAATTCCGAAGTCGTTTGGGATGTTACCGTCAAATGGAAAGATTCAGAACACGCGTGTCCGTTCAAATTTCCGGCGGCCGTTCTTGAATGTTATGAATTGGGGGAATAACCGGTGACTGCATTTGTGCGTATGCCGTCACCGCGCCAAATTTTAAGGTAGATATCAATCCGGCCGGTGATCGTATATTTACGATTGCCGACATTCCGCAATTTGATTCATCCGGCGCACACGTATTTTCGCAATATCGCGTCACCGAATACATCGGCGGCGTGATGACGAACCAACAATCCGGAACAATTTATTCCGGTGATCCGTACGCAAGTTTGGTTTTCAGTTACACGCCGACCGGCGCAACGTATGTTGTCAACCGCGTGTCATATTTTTCCGGCGGAACGGTTTCAAATTTGGTTGTTCCGGTTGAATTTGACGCAACGAATTCAATTGTTGCACGTGCATCGTGGAAATTGCCACAATTGACGTTGAATTGCCGTGATGCAATTTGTCAATTCTCGTTTCAAGTTGATTCAATGACGACACCGCGAACGTCATCACCGGCATTTTTTGACGGCGACGGAAATCAAATTGGTGTCGGAACGATATTCAACGGAACATTGCCGGAAAACAAAACCGGTCTTGGTTATCCGATTACATTCGGATTTTCCGGTGGATTGGATGTAACACAATGGCCGGATTTGCCGAACGCAATGCAACCATTTGAATTTTGCGCGGTTGGATTTTCATTTGTTGATTGCGTGTGATGAAATTGTTCGAAAAAATAGAATCAATTGAACCGCGAACCGTTATGACGATAATAATGACGGTCGCGGTTTTGTTGATTTTGGTTTTGGTTTTTACGGTCGAAATACCGGAAACAAACCGCGATTTGGCAATTGCAACCGTCGGAACGTTTGTTGGTTATTTTGGCGGCGTTATTACGTTTTGGTTTGGTACGTCAAAAGGTTCGGCGGACAAACAAAAAGAATTGAACAAACGATCAAATTGAAATAATGCCGGAACAATCGAAATCAATAATCACATTCATCGACGGCGCAAAAATATTGTTGCCATTTATCGTAACGGTTGCGTCGGTTGTTTGGGTTGCGGCCGACGCGCAAACGGAACGTCAATTGTTGCAACAACGATTGAACATCAACGAACAATTGGACGCGGCGCAAACTGCCAAAATTGACGCGTTTGAAAAAACATTAACCGATCATTCAATAATGTTCGCGCGTTTTGATGAAAAATTGTCAAACATTGAAAACGATGCAAAAGAAACGTTGGAATTGGTTCGTGATTTGCGCGGCGTCAATTAGTTGTTTGACGTTTGGTCAACAATCACCGCAATCGCCGCCGGAAACGGCCGCGTTTGAAGTTTGTTCAATATCGGTCGACACAACAATCATCGATTCAATTCACGACACACACAAACAAATTCAAATTGAATTGCGAAATTTGATGTTTTTGAATAATCCGAACAATGATTGATTGGTCACAATATCCAAATTTCAGTAAACACGAATTTGATTGTAAACACACCGGCAAAAACGAAATGCAACCGGAATTTTTGAAACGTTTACAAATTTTGCGGACGGTTTACGGAAAACCGATTGTCATCACGTCCGGATTTCGTCATCCGTCGCATCCGGTTGAAATCAAAAAAAACAATCGCGGCGTTCACACGTACGGCGTCGCGGCGGACATTGCCGTCGACCGAACCGACGCGTTTGAATTGTTGAAAATTGCGTTCACGTTGGGTTTCACCGGCGTTGGAATTAAACAACACGGCGACGGCCGGTTCATTCATTTGGACACAATGCCGGAACATCCAAATTTTATTCGACCGACGGTTTGGTCGTACCGATGAAAATGAATTTAACGACACGACATTGGTTGATTGTCGTTGTTTGTTCGATGATTGTCGTTTCAATGATAGTCGGAACAACCGTCACCGCGTTAAATAACGCCGTTTCCGCGCGTAAAATGGAAAAAACGTACATTGACAACGCCGACCGGATGAAACGGTTGCAAAAAGAAAAACAACGCGAAATTGATGAATTGCGTTTGCAGTTGAAACGGCAACAATTGGTCAATGAAAAATTGATTGACCGGTTTGACGAAATATCGAATCGATTGAATGAACGAAAAAACGAATCCGATGAAATCAACATTGCGATTGATCTTTTGGACGACGACAATTTGGTTGATGCCGTTGACGACATTTTCACAAACAATCAAATTTCCAATTGAACAACCGGAAACGTTTCGGTTGATTGTTATTAACGACACAACGAATTTTTGTTTCACGGCCGCGCAAACAAAATTTTTCGTCAAACAAACGCGTCAAAATCAATTGAACACCGACAACGTGATTGATTTACAACACGCCAACGATTTGTTGTTGACGCGAATCAACGGTTTGATGACCGAAATCGAAATAATGTCACGGATTGATTCGGCGCAAAACGATTTAAACGACATCAACACCGACCGCGTTGAATTATCTGAAAAAGAACGCCGACGATTAAAACGTCGCGCGTTTTGGTCAAATGTTTGGAACACCGGCAAAATCTACATTGCGACCGGAACGTCAATTGTTGCCGGTTTTGGCGTTGGTTACGGCGTCGCGTCAATAAATAATTGACACAATTCAAGAACGACAACACATTCCGTTGTAAAATATTTACAATTTTTCATTGTCAATTCAATTTTTATTACGACCATTGTTGTGTCGGCAACGTCGCCGACGCCAAAAACAACAGAAAAATGAAAACGCAATCACGAACAATTAACGGAATCAAAATCGAATACACGATTGAAATCAAAAACCAAATCAATCACACAAATGATTTTTCAAAATCCGGTTCAAAATCCGGTCAATTGGTTTCGGAATCGGATGTCACCGTGACAATGAACGGTGTTCAACACAATGGTCAAATCAAATCGACGTTCACGAACAAGATTTGCAAGTTCACGAAATCACGATTCACAAAAGAAACGTTTCATTTTAACGGAATGGAATTTCCAAGAAACGAAAAACAATTGTTAATCGGATTGTTGAAATAATTCATTCGCCGCCGGTATCACGCCGGCGGCATTACTCAAAACCAAAAACCACAAAAAATGAAATTCATCATTTTAAACACGGCCAACAATTTGTTCGTTTCACGGATTTCCGACACCGGCGTTTCGTATGTCGGGCATTATCAAAAACCGGACGCGTTGATTTTTGAAAAACGCATTGACGCGGAACGTTTTATTGCAAAACACAAATTGTCCGGCGTTCGCGTTGTCCGCGTTGTCGACACCGATGTTTTGCCAATCATCGACCAATTTCGCGTCGCTATCAAAAACGGCCGTCGTTGGGACGCGTTTCGATTGTTTCGACAACATCGTTCGGTTTATTACGAATTGACCGACGACGAACGATTGAAAGCGGATTTGTTGGTCGATTTGGCGCGCGAATCACTTTGAAAAAGTTTTACAATATTTGCACAACCAAAAACAACGCATTATGAAAAAATCACCTTTATCGCGCAATGCCGACATCGCAAAAATTCGTCGCGCGTTGCCGTCCGGCGCAATCACGCGCATTTCAAAAACAACCGGCGAACCGTATCGATTGGTATATCGAACATTGCAAGGTTTTATAAAACATTGGGATCCGCGACACGACGCGGTTATCAAATCCGCGAAACGCGAATTGCGTGACGCCGGAATCGTTTTAAAATAGAAACGGCGCGCCATTTACACGACACGCCGTTTCGTTATCCAAAAACAACAACGCCGCCATTCGCGGCAATTGAAAATCAAAAGTAAATCCAAAAACAACACAAAATGAAAAACATTGAATTTTTATTGGAACAATTAGGTGACGCGAAATCGTTGTCACCGGAAACGGATGTTTTGTTCAACGAATTGTTATTGTTGAACGACGACATCAAAACAATGATTTCCGACATTCCGGCGGCCGGACGAATCACGCATCAAATCACATTTCGATTTGAATGTTCGGAACAAACGATTCGCGAAATTGCTGAAATCGGTGACGGCCATTTGTTTGAACCAAATAATTTTTCACCGTATCATTGGACGATGTTCGAATCCGATCACGTTCGAATGACATTCGCGACACCGGACGTTGAATTTTACATCAAAGATTTATCCGGTCAATTTCATTCAATCACCAAAAACAAATAAAAATGTCCGAAACGAATTTGGAAAAAATGGCGGCATTGTGTCGCAAAATTGAAATTATGTCGATGCAAATCGGAACAATGAAACACGACGGAACGAATCAACATTCGCGTTATTCGTATACGTCAAATGAATCAATGATGTCCGCAATCCGGTCGAATTTATCATCAAACGGTTTGTCAATCATTCCGTCGGTTGTTGATGTTAATGAAAACGAATTCAAAAACGCAAACGGAAAATTGACAATTCGGTCAATTGTCACAATGCAATTCGAAATCGTCGACACCGAAACCGGTTATTCAATCACCGAACAATTTGTTGGCGCGGAAAACGACACCGGCGGAAAATCGTTACAACAAGCCGTGACGCAATGCAACAAATATTTTTTGTTCAAATTGTTCAAAGTGTCATCAAAGGACGAAACCGACGGCGACGAAAAAACGGTCGAAGTCAAACAACGTTTCAATGACGACATTGACAACGACGCGAAACAATGGTTGTCACCGGATCATGAAAAATGGAACAACGTCGTCGCGTGGATTGCGCGCGGAAACAATCCGGCCGACGTTCGCCGGAAATACAAAATCAGTCGTGACAATTATTCGAAAATGGTCGACGACGCACAAACGATTTCAGAAACATTAAACGATTAACAAACACCAAAAACAACGCATTATGAAAAAATCATTGTATCACATCACAAACGAATTCATTGAAATCCGCGACGCATTAACCGACGGCGAATTGACGCCGGAATTGGAACAAGCGTTGGAAATCAACGAAAAAGAATTGTCAAACAAGGCGGTCAATTATTCATTCATCATCAAAGATTTGGAAAACCGTGTGTCCGCAATCAATGACGAAATGAAACGGTTGCAAGCGTTAAAAAAAACGGCGACAAATGCCGTTGACCGTTTGAAAAAGAACGTCGCCGGCGCAATGGAAACATTCGGTGTCGAAAAAATTGAACACGATTTGATTACGTTATCGTTGCGAAAATCACAATCCGTTCAAATCGCGGATGACCTTGTTGCGACGAATGACGATGAATCGGAATTGCGCGAATTTACGGTCGAAAAAACGACGTATTCATTTGATAAAACCGCGTTGAAAAACGCGTTGAAATCCGGACGTCAATTTGACGGCATTGAATTAGTTGAAAACAAATCATTGCAAATCAAATAATAATGACACACCGAATTGATTTTGAAGTTTTTTCAAGTGTTATCGAACACGATTGGCAAATGAATTTTGGCAAATGGTCGCGCGATTTTATCGCCGAATGTAATTTGGCCGGATTGCACACATTACCGGACACGTTCGGAATCACGGTTGGATTGCCAAATGATAATTCGCAACAATCCGACGGATGTTTGGCGTGTGAATCACCGGTCGTTGTCACCGATTGCGCGGATGATATTTTCACCGCGTTCAAACGATACAACAAAACGGCGTCAACAACGATTTGCACGTTGTTTTTTGCGTCAAAAGTTTGGTCGGACAAACCGTTCATCGAAATACATTTGATTGACGACAATGTGAAATTTGGCCGTTCGATGATTGTTAAATGGTTTCAATCAATTTTCGATTGATACATTTGCGAATCCAAAAACACAATGAAATCATCAACATTTTATTTTTCACACGATTACAACGCGCGGACGGACACCAAAATCCGCCGATTGTTAATCAAACACGGCGTCGCCGGTTATGGGATTTTTTGGTGTTTGGTCGAAGATTTGCACAACAACGACAATTGTTTGCCGGCGGATTACGACACGTTGGCGTTTGAATATCGTTGTCACCGCGAAACGGTTGAATCGGTCGTTTGCGATTTCGAATTGTTCCAAATTATCGACGGAAATTTTTCGTCGGAATCCGTTCAAAAACGAATGAAACGTCGGTCGGAAATTTCAGAAAAAGCACGTGCCGCCGCAAATAAACGTTGGAACGGTCGCAATGCGAACGCATCAAAAACGGATGCCGACGCATTGCGTTCGGACGTTTTTCCGGATGCAAAGGAAAGGAAAGGAAAGGAAACAAAAGGAAATGAAATTGTTGTTGATTCTACCGAATCAACACAATCGTTTTCAGTTGTGAACGTGTTCGTTGAACCGGAATTAAATGATGTCATTGACGAATTCAAAAAACGAATGACACAAATTTCATTGCCGGCGGACGCATTTGATGTTCCGGAAATTTCACAACAATTCATTGACCATTACACGACACGCGGTTGGCAAATAAACGGTCAACGCGTTTTTAAATGGCGGCCGTTGGTCAATCGTTGGGTTGAACGCCGCAAATCGTTATTATTACAAAACCAAAAACAACAAAATGACAAATTCTATTTCGAATGACCGGAATGATTTCCGGAAATGCGTCGTCAAAATGCCGGATTATTGCGCCGCGCCGACGTTTCCGGTAAATGACAAAGGGTTGGAACAAATTGACGCAATCGTCGATTTTATCCGACGTCGGTTTCCAAAATTGACACCGGAACAATGTTTGAAAGCGTTTGACCTTTGCGCCGCGCGTGAATTGACACACGGATCCGAAACGGTTATTTGTGACACATACGGTCGGCCGTTGACAATTGGAATTGTCGGTCGCGTTTTGGCCGCGTTTCAAAGCCGATTGAAAATGTCGGTCAACACCGAAACAACACAACAATTTGAACCGGTCGAAAAACCGTCGGCCGAATGGCATTTTGAACGAATGTTGGACGACGTGAAAAAAACCGGTCAATTGTCAACATTTCATCCGTTTAAAATCATTGTGAATTATATGACGGAAAACGGAATGATTTCATTCAAACCAACGGTTGAAAAATACAAATCGAACACCGTCCGGTCGTTGGCCGAAACAATGAATCAATCAAACGAACGTTTGGCGGTTCTGAAATGGTTGATTGAACAAAAAATCGTAAACAATAACCAAAAACAATAAAATAATGTTGACCAATTTTGAAGATATTACAACCGACGTCACCGAATACGAATTCAATGTCGTGATGCAAGTCGTTCGCGAATTATTGGAACGCCGGCCAAAAGGAAAACACAACGCAATCACCGCGTCGCAATTGGTTCGAAAAATACAATCGGAACACGTTTTTCGTGACGGTTACAAATTCGACGCGATTCGTGTTCGAAAAATTATTTCGACGTTGCGTTTGACCGGAACATTGCCGTGTATCTGTTCCCATTCGCGCGGTTATTACGTAGCGAAAACAATCGACGAAATGAACGACACCGTTGAATCGTTGCGCCAACGAATCCGGCAACAAATACGCGTTGCCGACGCAATGGAAAAACAACGTGATGAATGGATCGATGAACCGGTTTGTAAATGCAACACGAAATCATTGTTTCATCAACCGTTTTGTCCAATGAATCAAAACGTTTGGTGATGACACGGAAAAAAACAATGATGTTTGATGAATACACGCGTAAAATCAAACAATTGGAATCAATTGTCGATGAATGTCAATCGATTATAAATTCGGATGATGTTGACCAAAACGTGTTTTTGGACACATTACGACGCCAACGAAACGCAAAAATTGACATCCTGACAATTCGTGAAAAACGCAATCGGTTGATGACAAATAAACGCCGACGACGTGGATAAAATTGACGAAACAATTGTTCCGCGTTATTATCCGATTGCCGTTAAATTATTGGAACGCCGCCGACGTGAAATCGTCGATTGCATAAATCAAATGTTGTCACACACGACGTCGTACGAAACGACGAAAAATCGAATTGAATACATAAAATTGATTGAACAATTGAAATTGACAAATCGCGAAATTTGGTATTTAACAAATCTTTGAATGAACAAACGTTTGAACATTCTTGAATTGTTTGCCGGTTCGCGGTCAATTGGGAAAATTGCGGAACAACGCGGTCACAACGTTTTTTCCGTTGACATCAAACCGTTCGACGGAATCAATCACGTTTGCGACATTGAATCGTTATCGGCCGACGACGTTCCATTTATTCCGGATTTGGTTCATTCCGGCACGCCTTGCACAACGTATTCAATCGCGGCAATATCACATCACCGGCCAACAAACGGAACGATTTCGGATTTCGCGAAAAAATGCGACCGGATGAATGTTCACGTTTGGTCGTTGATTGACGAATGGTCGTGTTTGTATTACATTGAAAATCCGCGCGGATTGTTGCGGAAAATGCCGTTTATGTCAAACCGCGACCGCGCAACAATTTGTTATTGTCAATATGGCGACGACCGAATGAAACCGACCGACATTTGGTCAAACAACATTCGGACATTGTTCAACGATGTTGGTGAATGGATTCCGCGACCAATGTGTTACAACGGAAACGAAAAATGTCATCACGAACGCGCGCCGCGTGGATCATCAACCGGAACGCAAGGTCGCGCCAACAATTACGAACGTTCAAAAATGCCGAAACGTTTGTGTTTGGATTTAATCATTGCCGCCGAAAAACGAATTGCGAACGATTCACGGCCATTTGAAACAAAATCGATTGCGACCTATCTTTGACAATCAAAACGTTTTGCAATGGCAAAAAAAACAAACGGTGACGGCAAATCCGACACATTAAAAAACACGCGAACCGCGAAACCAAAATTCAAATTGCCGTACGGCGTTAATGCAAAAACACCGGACGCAATGATTGCGGCGTTGGAACACACACGCGGAATCGTTTCACACGCCGCGCCAATGGCCGGAATAAATCGCGACACGCATTACGAATGGATGACAACGGTCGACGGTTACGCGGCGCGCGTTCAATCTGTGAAAAACGGCGCAATCGATCACGTTGAATCAAAATTGAACGAATTGATTGACGGCGTTTCGGTTGTGACACCGGCCGGTAATTTATACACGACACCGCCGGACAACACGTCAATAATTTTTTACTTGAAAACGCAAGGGAAAACACGCGGTTGGATTGAAAAACAAGTCATTGAACACACCGGCGTTG
>Ga0098073_1000185_pt1 | contig 23162 bp, 38 predicted proteins | sample 31_taG_FD_75060 | JGI IMG/M metagenome (GOLD analysis project Ga0098073, IMG submission 75060) | Marine viral communities from the Gulf of Mexico - 31_GoM_OMZ_CsCl metaG | ecosystem: Environmental > Aquatic > Marine > Oceanic | place: Gulf of Mexico | collected 2015-07-12
CCAGAGGTTCCTGAGTACATAGAGGATCCAACCTTGTTTTTACCAATCTCAGTTGAATCTTTGTTTGCTGAGTGCACTTGATCTAAGTATCCAACGAACCCACATTCTTCCACATAAAGTCTTCTGAAACGGTCTCCAGCTCCAATCTTCTTTCTGTCAGGAGTTATTACTGAAACCTGTAAGGTCGAACCTGTAAGGGTTTTTTTGTTTTGCTTATTCTTTACTATGTGAGCTACACCACTTGTCCAGTTACCTTGTACTCTTTTGTAAAAGGGTCCTTGATATTTGGGCCTGTCAGGGTTAGGATATTTGAACTGTCCTGGTTGGTTATCATAGAAACCATCTATAATTTTTAGAGACCTTTCTAAAGGTTCGCTGTCTCCTGAACCTGCGGCAAATAGGAGTCTAGTTGAACATTTGTGTCTTTCTTCAAATGTCCTGACTCCTCCAAATGTCCACTCATGTAGAAGGTCCCCACCGTACAGACAATATGACTTCGCAGTACCCCTACTACCCATAAAAATTCCATTCTCTCTAGAATTTTCATATAAAGCCTTACCTAAAGGTTTGTCGGACGGGTTATCTACTAGATAGAATCTTGTAAGATACTCCCATGGGTCTACATAGATTTTTAATTCCCCGTTTGGTTGATAACAATTTTCAAGCTTCTTTCTTTGGTATTTATTTATGGAAAACCCATTCGCTAACCTCCAAACTAACTTGTTGCAGGTGTATATATCATCCTCTTCAAAACCACTAAACCCGTCACATAAAAGTAAGTAGGAGTATTGTAGCCACTCCAAAGATGATAAATCTGGGCTCATTTCTATCCTTGAGTCTTCATCCCCTTCTTTATTACCAATAATCTTTACGTAGTTTACATAGTAAAAAAGTTTTGGCATAAAGTATACCCAAGTACCTTTATCGTTTATCCACTCCCCTTCTAAGCACTTTTTCCAGAAGTCATTCCAATAGTTTTCGAAAGTGAAAGATTCGGGACTTATATTTTTGTAGTGGTCTCTTTGGTAAAAGAGCTCCCTGTCTTTCATTTTGTACAAGAAAAGGTCATAATCTTTTAAATCTCCAGCACTTATCTCTCTGACTGAGTGGTCAAACTCAACTTGTCTTGCCCCTTCTAAAGATTCTTTTTTATTTACTACTTTCCACAGTGGTAACTCCTTCATTTTACTCGTATTGTATAGCAGTAGATTCTAGCAGTGATGGTGTGTAATTACCGTGCATTAAAGCTTCTTGCCTTTCCTCCTTTAATTGAGCTTGTATATGAATATACTTCTCAAAGTGCTTTTCTGTCTGAAGGAGCATCTTTTCTTTTAGTTCTGGGTCATCTTCAAAAGAGAACTCACTCATAAATTGTTTACGCTCTTCCATACTCAAAAACCAATCTTCCATTTGCCTTTCTATTTTGGTTTTTGTGTGTCTATTAAAAGCTCTTATGTACTTTCCATAGTCTCTCCAAGAAAAACTCTCATCACCAAGAAAATTCTTTGCTATGTCTCTTTTAGCTTGGTCTAATGGTATGTCTCCATTTTGCATAGGTGATTTAGGGTCATAAACCATCCAAATAGCAGTCATTATTTTTGCGCTATTAGGTTCGTCCACAAAGCTTGCAAAAGGTTCTATGTAAGACATCTCTTCATTAAGCTCCCAGAAATCTTCAGGTTTCTTGGGTCTTTTTGCAAAACAATAGATATTCTCTAACTTCATTTCTTTCTATCTTGTAATAACAAAATACCCTCTGTACTGAATCGTAAGAGGGTTAAATCTTGTAGTATTTACCCTTATAACAAGGGTTCTTATCCTTGTTGCTAGGGTGTATGTGTTTTGTGAAAGGGACTTTAGTTTTCATTTTGCACGACCCTATCTCTTCCATTTTCTCTAAGACTTGGTTGCCGTACTCAGTCTTAAGCCGCTTTCCTAATTGTAGAAAAACTCTCATTTGTAAAAGCGTTTTTGTCGTAACCTAACCTTTTGTCATGCTCTTCTACATTACACCCTTTAGAGCCACACTTGTTTTTGATTACCTTCATTGTTTTAGTTGTTGGTTAGTTAAAAAAGCCAGGGAAATTGCGCATTGTTAAGAGGCGTCCCTGGGATTGATGGTGGAGGTGCAGAGATTCAAACTCTGGTCCAGTCTAATCTTAAAATATAAAGTTTACCTTAGATAGCTCCGTTGACTCCTTGTGGAACCTAGGAGGCTTTAAATTGGGGCCAGTTTCCCGGCCAGCTCCACCACTCTGTTTATTAGGACTACAGAGAAAACTGTCTAGCAGCTTGGTTAACTTGGAGTGCTGCCAACTCTGCAACTTCTTCTAACATAGAGCTAGAATTAGTACTTACGGTATTAAGTTCGTCAACTATCTTTTTGAAACCTTTGGTTTCCGTCACTAAGGAATTATAAGTCAGTGCTTTATCTGTCGATATCAATTCACCCCCATAATTTTCAAAGAGAATGTTTTGTGTTAATTTCATTCCTCTTCATAATCAAGGTCTTGTATTGCGTCACCTACATAAATCTCTCCGCTATTTTCTTTAAAGTTGTTCACATAGTTGGTTACAAAGTTGGGATTAAATCCATTGATATCATCTAGGATTTTGCCATCCGTTGAGAGTACTACAAAATGTGGAACTTTATTTATACCTAACAACTGGTAAAGTTCATAAGCCTGTTGACTAGGTTCTTTATCTAACGTCTGATAGTCATAATTTATTTCCTCAGCGTTATAAGTTTTTTCTATATAATCTTTTGCCCTTTTACATGGAGGACAAGTTGTTGTTGATATTTGTAATAATTTCATTCCTTGTTGTTTTTATTCTTAAAAAGATGCTAGAAGGGGAGGACCCCCTTACTAACATCAAGGCGAGATACGAGAAAGGAAGGGAAATTATTCTTCATCTACTGTACACAAACCTACTATCGTGACTGTCTCTCTAGTCTTTTCGGGGTTTGCGACCTTTTGAAAATTTTCGTTTGCTTTGAACTCTGGGTTACCATCTTCCATGTACAGAACTAACGTCCTGTTAATTACATGTGTTCCAGGTTCTTTAGGTACTCCTGTGTTTGAAACAGTTATCTTACCAACAATAGTTCCTGTCTCAAGAACTTCTTCTTTAGTTGATGTGATTTTTGTACACCCGCAGGATACCGCAATATATTCTAGAGGAAACTCGTTATCCTCTTTAAGTTGTATCTCAAACTCTACAATGTCGTCGTACTTGACATTTCCTATTGGAGATACGTTATCTTCTACATACTTTCCTTTCGCCATTTCTTTCTTTACAATTTTATTCCAAAGTTAAAAGTTAATCCTATATTATTCTTATACTCTTCCCAAGCCTCGGCGTCTATCATCTCTATTTCATGTACATTTCCTCTTCCATCCTTTTTCTCTACAATCTTTGTAAACATTGGTATGAATTTACCATCCTCACATTCAAATTGTGGAGTCATCATGGCGCTAGGCATATCACATCCACATATTTTACAACTACCAGCTTTTAGGCAGTCATTACACATATTGACTCTGTACACTAGCTGTTCGGCATATGGGATTATTTCATCGTAAGAAAGTATGAGTCCGTCCCTTTTTATTTTTTGTCCCGTCCTGTACATACGAATACGTTCAGGGTTAGTGACGTCCTTTAGTCCTCTTTTACGAATATTGTTGAATATACTTAATAGGCCCATTACTTACTTATTTACTACCGTTTCTACTTCATACTCACTTACTAGCAATGTCAACCTGTCTTCGACTTCCTCTTCTAGTAGCCATGGTCTGACAAAGATTTTTTGCTTCATTCTAACCTCATAGGCTGGGATAAGCTCCCTTGTATCTTTAGGCATTATTGGGGTAGCCCCTTTAGTTCTCAAAGATTCTAGGTATTGCTCCCACTCAGGGTTTTTATAGAATCCCCTGATTTCCTCATAAGGTAGGGTTATAGTTTGTCCCGACTTAAATTTGTCAGAGCCAGAAACTATGATTTTTGCATAGTTTGTTAGGATAGAGTCCATTACTTCTTCTTTAGGTACATACTTTCCTGTAGAATGGTCTAAAGCTAAAAGCCCTGATTTAGGGGCAGACTTCTCATCTGGCACAAACTTGAACAACCTCACAATAAGGTGATCTTTCTTTACATCTTGAATCCTATCAGTATATTCAGATATGTAAGAGTCATCTTTTATAAACTCTTCTAACTGTTTTTCATAATCTTTCTTCCTTAATTCTTTTCTTTTTGATTCTGCTCTGTTTTCCTCTTCTTTAATTCTTTCTTCTACACTTTTTTGTTGCGCACCTATCAAATCTTTTGTAGGGTCAATTATTCCTGATTTCCTTTTTGTCATAAACTTTCTATCTTTTTATCTATCCCCAAATACGGGGTCTGGTTTTAATCCTGTAATATCTGAAATCCTCTTTAAGACTAAATCTATGTAAGGCTTAAAATCTTTAGCCTCTCTTATAGTCCCTTCTGGAAGACAACATTCTTTCAACTTACTTAAGTCTCTACCCGAAACTCTCTCGGCTTCCTCTACATCCCTAATAAAATACTTGATATTGTTGGGCCTGACAACCCCATCTGCAAGTACTTTTAGGAGTTGTGTGAAAGCTTTAAGCTCCTGAATCTCTGAGTCTGACAGAGACACTCTTCTTGATACATTCATTATTCCTCTTCTGTTTTACTATTTTCTAAAATATTTTCTGCCTCTTTTTGTAAATCACTAAAATTGACTTCGTGACCTTCTAAAGGTCTGAGAACTGGAAACCACCTTCCGTGGAATTTGTAACCGTTGTCCCCCCTAAGCCAGGCTTTTAAGTGTTTTTGTTCCCTTAGGACTTCTAGTTTTGCGTACTTTTCTGCTGTCTCTTCTAATTCATCTTTAGGTAGCTCTTGATATGTCTCGTCATCTTTGACTTGTTCATAAAAAGTCTCCTTGTAGGTTTTCATTAACTTTCGTCTGTTTTCCGGGGTAACCGTAACCCCGCAGTACGGCTGTCTTTTTCTAACTTCATTTTGTGCCATTTCTTCCAAGTTTCTTTCTTCTGTTCTTCTTTCTGTAACCTTTTTCTTATTGGCCAGAGGTTACTAACTGCGTCAGCTGCCTCTTTATAGCTAGTGTAGCCAAGTCTGTAAGCTCTTATGCTTCCTTTCAGGCTACGACTTATATTCCCAAACGATGGTTTAAAACTACCAAAATTGCTGATTTTAACTGTCGGCATTTTGGGAGAAGTTATCCAAGACTTTAACCTCTTAAAGAAATCTTCGAGAATGTACTCAATTTCTTCTACGTGTACACTATACTTGACAGACAATCTGTTAAGGTCTCCTTTAAATTCGTCTAAGTATTTTGGTCTTTTACTAATCTTCTAACCTTTTTATCTTAAAACCTTGTGGTAAAAATTCTGAAGTCAATTCTATTTTTGCTCCAAAATAATCTTCTAATTCTCTAACTGCTATTGCTCCACCCTGTTCAAACATTATTTGATACTCTTCTTGGACCCTTTGCAAAGTTTGGCCGTCAATAAGTATGGACTCGATATCATCAATTCCATTCATGTTTTCTAAGGCCATGTTTTGAAAAATGCTGTCAATTATCATCTTTTACTATTTTATACCTTACTTGGAATATGGCTTCATCCTTTGACAAATCAATATTCTCAAAGAGGTCTAGTAGAACGATATCTCCACCCACCTTCTTAAGCCATCCCTTCTCTTCTATTTTATCCACATAAAGTTTTCTTGTGTCTTTTCTGTGCTTACCGAAGTAATATTCAAAAACTTCTGTTGCCTCTTTAGATTTAAAATCTTGTATGCCTTCGTTCTTACATACAATTAGTGCAACGAAAAACTCTTTTTCCCTATCGGTAAGCCATAAAGACCTGTCAACCTTTATTGACGCATAAGTATCAATTAATGACATTATATAATATGCAGGATGCCCAAAAACTTGTAGGTCTTTGGCTAACAACATGTTATCTTTTCTTGCTATCTTCATGTCAATTAACTAACTTTCTTTGTAAATATTCTACAAATATACAAAAAATTTTTTAAAAAGTAGAGGTTTTACAAAAAAATTTTGGGTAATTTTTAAATTTTTTATCTTTAAAAAGGAGTTTTTCAATATTTTTTTCGTATATTTACGGTTTGTGCGTATAAAAATAGAAGATGAGTAAAGTAAGTAAAGTAAGTAAAGGGAATCAACCAATAGCGATATTTCATAAAGAGGGTCATAAATACTTCATAAACGGTAAGCGTGGTTATTCGGTAAATAGGGTAAAGGATTTTTTTAAGGACCCCCTTGACCAGGGATATTGGCAAACCTACAAAGCAATAGAGTTAGCTATAGGGGTAGAAGAATTTAAGCACCTTAAAAAGAAAGAGTTTAAGTACCCTTTAATATCTAAGCCTCCGATGAGTTGGTTAGTTAATTTGGCAAACTTTAGATTAACACCAGCAGAGTTTTTTGAGTATAAGAATCAAATAAAACAGAAGTGGAAAGATTCTCAAACTGATGGTACAAAATTCCACGACGATAGGGAAAATGAGCTTTACGAGAGGGGCTATGCAATAAACCCTTGGGATAAAAAGAAATATACTGTAAAAAAGTTTGAGAAGCAATATGACAATCAAAGTATTATAAGCGACCTTTCTGAGCTAGAGGATGGATGTTACCCAGAGCTTTTAGTTTGGCTAGAGGTCGGAGATATTTATATAACGGGTCAGATTGACCTCCCATACATAGGTACAGAGGGTGGTGTAAGGTACACAGATGTGGATGACTATAAGACTAATGCTAAACTTACTAGAACTTCTAGTTACAAATATCACAAACCTTTTCAACACCTAGATACATCAAAAATAACTAACTACTCGATACAAATGAGTGGTTACCAGTATATCCTTGAGTGCTGGGGTTACCAACCAAGAAATACAGCACTAACTCACTACAAAGATTACGATCCGTCTACTGGAAAGAGGTACGAGTTGAAATATTACAGAGACGAAGTAAAATTAATGTTTGAAACTTTTGCCAAGATTCATGGCAATGTAAAGTAATTTTTTGTATATTTGTAATATGAGTTTACTAACATCAGTAGAGTTCTTGACTTCAAACGCATCTAATATAGGTGAGCTATACCTATATATGAAACTGAGATTTGCGGGGGAAGGCAAAGCTGGTTACTATGTAAATTCTGTGAATTTAACAAAGAACGAGAAGTATAACATACTACCTAAACTTATTGAAAAAGGTTGGTGCACAAACTCTAAGGTTAACTCCCATAGAAAATTGTGCTTATCTTTAAACCTCAATACACAAAAACAGGTGAGGGTTTTGGGTAATCATGTTGAAAGTATAGAATCATTTAAGGGTTTTTTGGTTGCTTTGGCTGAGTCAAACCAACTGACCTGGGCCTTAAATGTTCAAAATAAAAAAGGAAAGCGTTGGTCTCAACGTGATAAAACTTTCATTCGTAAACAGGTAAATGTCGGAAGCTCTTTAGGCAAGAGTAAGTACCAAGTAAGGAAGTTTAACGAGAACGGTGAGGTTTATATCAAAGGTAGAGCAGCGAATTGCATTTTAGCTAATCAATTAAACATATCAACAAGAACCATCTCTAGGTGGAGAAAGTGGTCAAGTAATCTTTACGACTATCAGAATTTTATTCTGTCATGTGACCCATATAATCCACCAAAAGGTAGTTTTTATTCTAAAAAAGCTAATGCATTCTTTTCTAAGGATTTAGTTGTTAAGACTAATGTTATTATATTCTGTAATAAGTATTTGTCTTTTGTTTACTAAATCCCTAACTATTGGCACATACATTATACAAGACAAAAATGGAAGAAAAGAAAATATTACCAAAACTTAAACTCTACACTGACGGTTCAGTCTCTCAGAGAGGGGTATCTACTGGTGGGTGGGCTTATGTTTTGCTAGACGATAACGAGAATATAATCCACAGGGCTTTTGACCAAGTAAAAGATACCACGATATCTAGAATGGAGCTTTTAGCTATTAGAGAGGGCTTATTACATGTTCTAGACAACTATCCTGGACACTTTACTATGGTTTTCTCAGACTCTCAATATGCTGTCAAATCTATCACGACTTGGATGCATAACTGGAAAAAGAAAAATTGGATGAATGGGGATAAACTAAGAAAGCACCATGACATCTTTAAGGAAATAGATTATTGTAACAACCAAGAAAAGTTTTTCTACAATCATGTAAGATCTCACAATGGAAACATTTGGAATGAGCTTGCTGATGAGTACGCAAACCTTGGGAGATTAAAAAATTAAAAAAAAAACGGGGAATACTATGGGGTTATTTGAAGAAAGGGTAAATATACTACCTTACCAATATCCAGAGCTTTTGAAGTATAAGGATGCCATCAGGCACTCTTATTGGATACATTCAGAGTTTAATTATACATCTGACATTAACGACTACAAAGTCGGCATATCTAGAAAAGAGAAAGAGGCAATAAAGAGGACTATGCTAGCCATTGCCCAAATAGAAGCCAACGTAAAAACCTTTTGGGCAGACCTGTACAAGAGGATGCCAATAACAGAAATAGCCGAGGTCGGAATGACTTTTGCAGAATCTGAAGTCAGGCACATGAATGCCTACAGTCACTTACTGACTTTACTAGGGCTACAAAAAGAGTTTGAGACAGTCACCGAAGTACCTGCTATACAAGGTAGAATAAAGTACCTTAAAAAGTACCTAGAGGGGATTAAGTCTAGAAGTGATAAAATGTACACTAAATCTGTACTCTTATTTTCCCTTTTTATAGAGCATGTATCACTGTTTAGTCAATTTCTAATTATGATGTCCTTTAATAAAGAGAAGAACATCTTTAAAGGAATCTCTAATGTTGTGGAAGCGACTAGTAAAGAGGAGGACATACACGGGAATTTTGGAATAGAAATAATAAATATTATAAAGAAAGAGAATCCTGATTGGTTTGATGAAGAGTTTAAAAACTTAATCTACTCGGCGTCGGATAAAGCTTTTCAGGCAGAGTCTGATATTCTAGAATGGATTTTTGAAAAGGGGGAGTTAGACTTCCTTTCCATAGACTCCATCAAAGAGTTTATAAAAAACAGACTAAACAACTCCTTAGTCTCTATAGGGTATGAACCTTTATACGAGAAAAATATAGAACTTTTAGAGCCTACGCTGTGGTTTGATGTAGAGATTAAGTCTACTAAAGAGGGAGACTTTTTCTACAAGCGTTCTGTAGATTACAACAAAAAAAGTAAGCCTATTACAGCTAATGACTTGTTTTAATAAAGTTTATTGGATATATAGAATAATAAACCCTAAAGGTAGGATTTATACAAAACAATCAGTAAATTGTGTACTTAATAGAGTACAGTAAGAAATCAAAATCAATAACAGAGGAAATTTATTTTAATGGAAAGGGAAAGGTATGCATGGCTAAACGAAGACAGTCGAAAATTTTTATCAAGGGGATACTTAGACGTAGAACCTGAAGAACGAATAAAAGAAATAGCTAATGAAGCTCAAAAACTACTTAGAGTCAAAGGGTTTGCGGAGAAATTTGAAGACTACATGTCGAAAGGCTACTATTCGCTTGCGACCCCAGTGTGGACAAATTTCGGAAAAGGAGGAAAACTTCCTATATCGTGCTATGGTAGCACCTGTGATGACACCCTTGATTCGATTCTAAATGTGGGAAGGGAAATAGGAATGATGTCTAAGTACGGAGGTGGGACCTCTCTATACTTAGGTAACATTAGACCAAGAGGTAGTGAAATATCAACAGGTGGACACGCCGATGGTCCAGTTCATTATTCACACATATATGATACAATAATTGATAAATGTAGCCAAGGTCAATCTAGGAGAGGGGCATGTGCCCTTTACTTAGATGTAGAGCACCCAGACATAATGGATTTCCTTGATATTGGGACTGAGGGTAACCCTATACAAAACCTACAGTTTGGTGTGAATGTTACTGATAAATGGATAAACGAAATGATAGAAGGGGATATGGACAAAAGGTCTGTATGGTCAAAAGTTCTACAAAGAAGGTCAGAATTTGGCTTCCCTTATATATTTTTTACAGACAACGTTAATAATAACACGCCCTATAAAAAGTTGGGTGGCAAAATAACCCACTCCAACCTTTGCACTGAAATCTTATTGCCAGACAACCTTAAAGAGTCTTTTGTTTGTTGTATAGGTTCTATAAACCTACTCTATTGGGACGAGATTGAAAAAACTGATGCAGTAGAAACTTATGTGCTATTCCTGAACGCCGTGCTTAATGACTTCATTAAAAAGTCTAGGGGTTTGCCTGGAATGAAAAGGGCTTGGAGGTTTGCTAAAGATCACAGGGCTATAGGTGTTGGAGTGTTAGGGTATCACTCCTACTTACAGTCCAAATTAATACCTTTTGAGTCTCTCCAAGCAAAAGCCACAAACGAGAAAATCTTTTCCGAGATATCTAAAAGGGCAAACAAAGCTAGTAGGTGGTGTAACAAAGAATTAGGTTTTGAGAGTATAAGACCAGGTTACGCAAACAGTACACTAATGGCTATAGCCCCTACAAAATCTAGCTCCTACATTCTAGAGCAAGTTAGTATGGGTATTGAACCCTTAAAATCTAACTACTTTGTTAAAGACTTAGCAAAAGTTAAGTCTGTCTACAAAAACCCTTACCTAGAGTCAGAGTTAGAAAAGTATGGTCTTAACACCATAGAGGTTTGGAAGGAGATTTTAGATAAGGACGGGTCCTGTCAACACTTAGACTTCCCGACTAAAGAGGTATTTAAATCCTTTATAGAGATCAGCCCTATGGAGATTATACAGCAAGCAGCTCAAAGGCAAAAATATATAGACCAAGGACAATCAGTAAATCTTATGATACACCCTAGCATACCAGCCAAAGAGATTAACCAATTATATCTTGAAGCTTGGAGGATGGGCTTAAAAACACTGTATTACCAGTTTAGCCAAAGTGCTGCACAATCCTTTGCTAGAGAGATTAACCAATGTGCTTCATGTGAGGCTTAACAACTAAGATTATGCGATTTATAGGTATAGACCCTGGGGTTGAGCCAGGGATTTGTGTAGTGGATGAAGAAGGCAATATACTACAAAACGTTTTAATTAAGAGAGGAAATTTTAAGAAAGATTCTGCAGGATTTAATTATGTAGGGGTGAAGGACTTTTTTAGCCAGCTCAAAGAGGACGAAAGGTATGTGGCCTATATAGAGGATGTACATTCAGTGTATAACTCTTCCGCAAAAGCCAACTTTAATTTTGGTGGTTCGAGGTTTGCCTTAGAGATGTGTTGTGTGGATTGGGACATACCAGTAGTAAGTATTCAGCCTAAAATGTGGCAAAAGTATATGTGGAAGACACAAGACATACAACCTAACAAAAATGGCAAAAAGGGCAAGGATACAAAAATGACATCTTACAATTGCGCTAAAAGGTTGCTAGGTGAAGGTTGGAAAGATGAACTTTTCTTACCAACAAAACGTAGTAAAGTAGTTAATCATAATATGGTTGATGCATACCTACTAGCAATTTGCGCTTTAGGTATGACAACAGATAGTAAAATAAAACAATAAAATATGAGTTTTTGGACATTATGGCTTACAATAGGTTCTTTCGTAACCTTTATTAATTTTATATTCTTTTACGGATCCAAAATAGATGGCTTTTTTATAAGTATAAAAGAGGTTTACCCAAAAATTTCAAATTTGAGTGTCCACGTTATTTTTTTAATAGCAATACTTTTTTCTATACTAACTTGGCCCTGGGAGCTAAGGTGCCTTATTCTAAACATAAAGAACAAGATTAATGGCAATTAAAAAGAAAAAGACAAGGGCAAAAGTTACTAGAAGAAAGTATTCTAAAAATAAAATCTCTAGGGGTAGGGGTAGACCTAAAAAGTATACTGACTTAGACAGTTTTAGCGAGAGAAGTATACAGTACTTTCTACATCAGTACTACAAAGAAACTTCAAGCTTTATGTGCAGAAATAAGTACCTGTACACCTGGGAGGTGGATTGGTGGCACATAAATAACCTTAGTTACCATTGTGAACATGAGATTAAGGTCTCTAGGAGTGATTGGAATAAAGAGTTTAAAGAAAAGCCCCAAAAACATGAGTTTCTTTTAGAGACAATGCAATGTGGTGGGGATAACCTCTCCGAAGAACTTTTTTGCCCAAACAAGTTTGTTATGACTTGCCCAGAGGATTTAATACAGCCAGAGGAGGTTGAAGAGATGATGCCATTTGCCTCACTAGTATGGGTCACTAATAAGGGCACAGTCAAGAAGAAGATAGATAAATACATACACAAAAAGAAACAGGACATGAATGAAGTCCTTTTGAAGAAGTTTTATAGTGTGTGCTCCTCACATGAATACAATTTGTATATGGCTCTAAAGAATTACAATAAAATAAAAGAGAGGGCCTCTAAAGAGGACTTAGAGGAGCTATTACTAACAATTTTTAAAGAAACTAGAATTTAACTTCACAAAAACTTGCGCAACTGTGTAAATTTTATTATATTTGTTTTATAAATCCAGTTTAATTATGAGTAATATTAGTAAATGGGGTCACTTAGACTCAAAAATTGAAGAAGTGGTCAAACTGTTCCCTGAAGACGGGTACACAGATTTGGCTAAAAAAGTTTTACCAAAAGGTACATACAGAGATTTTGATCTCCTTAGGACCTACATTAGACGTAACTTTGCAGACTTAAGAGACAGTCTAAAGGGTAATTTGCCCGACAAGAAAGAGGTTAAAGTTCTTATTTATGACCTAGAGACATCTCAAATACCAGCAAAAGTTTGGTGGACAGGTAAACAATACGTAGGTCATAAACAATTAAAAGGGGAGGCAAAAATCATAACAGTTGCTTGGAAGTGGTTAGGAGAGGATAAAGTCAACCATCTTACATGGGATATGGAGACCCACTCTGATGAAAAGTTAGTAGAAGAGTTTATCAAAGTGTATAACTCTGCTGACCAAGTAGTAGGGATTAATAATGACAATTTTGACTGTAGATGGATTAGAGCAAGGGCTGCCAAATATTCCATTCCTATCAATGTATATGTCAAGTCTTTAGACATACAAAAACAAGCAAAAAAGTTATTTAGGCTTCCATCCTACAGTATGGACTATATGTCAAAATATTTTGGGGTCTCTCATAAACTGTCCCATGAAGGAATTATAATGTGGGAAATGATAGAAGACGGAAACCCAGAACAGCAAAAAGAGTACATGAAAAAGATGATAGAGTATAATGTTGGCGACATTATTTCTACAGAAGACCTGTATCTCTGTCTAAGAAAGTACATGAAAAGCCCTGTACATTTTGGCGCCTTAGTTGGAAAGTCCAAGTTTACATGCCCTGAATGTGGGGGCGATAACTTAGAGCTTATTAAAACCACAACTACAACCGCAGGCACAATACAAAGGATTATGAGATGTAAAGATGATGGTGTAACATTTAAGCTTAGCAACACCAACTACAATAAATTTCTTGAAGAACAAAGGTTAAAATTTCTATTTAAATGACAACAGAACAATTAGAAAAGAAAGGTTTTAAGAAAAGAGCTACGACCATGGGTTTTTGTTATAGACTAAAAGTAGCTCCAAAGGTTTACGTACACGCTTCTTACCTAAAAACGGGAGAAGTTCATACATTACAGTTTTACGATAAAAATAGAGATGAATATTCACCAGGTATAAATATGTTATGATGCCAGCAAGTAAACGACATGCTTCTAGAAGGAAAAAAGGGAGGTCTCAAGCCTCTAGAAGAAGAGAGGTTAAAATACATGAGGCCAGGATGTTAATTGACAAAGCTAGACAAGAGCAGCAAGAGAAGATTTTGGAGAGGATGAAGTCTGAAAACGCAGAACTTTTTAAGGATGAAGAAGAGTAAAGTACATAGAAGAGAAGTATCTGCAGATGAGTATGGTGTATTCTCCACGGGAAATTTTAACCGTGGGGATACTATCCATATATTACATGGGTTAATTAGCTTGCAACCCTCTAGGGAAAGTGTAGAAATTTACATAGTCACAGAAGGTGACCAAGTACAAATAGGTCATATACTAGACCCATTGTTTAAGTACTGTAACCATTCATTCTCCCCCAACTGTGTAATTGATAAGTCTAAGCAAACAGTTGTAGCTCTAAGAGACATAGAGGCTGGAGAAGAGTTGACTTTCAACTATCTAACAAACGAGTCTCAAATATCAAACCCCTTTAAAGATAAAGAAACGGGTTTAGATGTTAAGAAATAAGTGTTAAAAGTTAAAAGAAAACTTAGTAAAGGTTAAAGAGGGGTGGGTTAGATAAAAGTAATAGTATGAGTAAAAAGTATAAGGACTGGATTTTAACTGAGATGGGGGATATGTCTTCATATTCCCCTGAACAGTTATGTGTAATCTTCAGCATAATACTTCAAAATCACAAAGACCATTTAAAGTTTCAGAAACTCAGAGGGGTCAACAAAGAAAAAATAATGATGTTAAAGTTAAATTTCCTAGAGAACATTGACAACATTGTTGAGGATATATCAGATAAATTAGAGAGTAAAGGTAGTAAATATTTATCATGAAGCAGACGAAAATAACTACCATGAAACTAAATCAAATTGACAAAAAATACGAGTATTGGGTCAATATGCATGATGATAAAGGTTCTAGCCTCATCGCTAAGATTTATGCCGACGGGCCCGATAGTGCCGAGGTGTGCCTTAAATCCATCACAAAGGCTTACCTTGATGAAATGAAAAACTCCCCCTCTCCAGAGGATGTAGAGGATTTCATGAGTATATCTTACATTATCTTACAAGTGCCTAGAAACCTCTTTGATGAGGATGTGCACAGCTTAAACTAAACAAAAATGAGTATAGAAGGTATTATTAAAAAGCAAGAAAATTTTGCATCAGAAGGGTCTACTAAAGTTATTATAATAAATACACAACTTGATAACGATAAATCTCCTCTACTTATTAGAGAGGATTTCGGTAAAGATTCGGAAGACTTTTGGAAAGGTGTAAGGTTTAAGACTGTCTGTGACCTTTGTATTGCTTGGCACAAAGAGGGCTTTAATCTTGAAGATTTAAACGATGTGCCAGACCTCTTTAGTCTTATATCCCTTTCAGAAGGAGATATTATACTTAATGAAAGAGACAGTAGTTATCTTTGTACTGTAGAGAGTGTCTCTAACTCTGACTTATCAGAAGCAGTTAGTCAAGATTTTTTACTTAACTTGACAAATAAGCAAAAGCCCAAAACAAGTCTTGTTTTTCAAAGGGTGCTTGTTTCTAGTAAGATGCCATTCGAAGAATCTTTTTTTAAGAGAGGAGAGTATTGGATTAAAGATCGCAATATTAATGAATTAAAAGAAAGATATTAATATGATAAAGATACATACACAAGGTAGGACATTAAAAGTTTTGATAGACTTTCAAGAGCTAAATCTATGCAATATTGCTGAAGTGGCAGCTTTTGTAGAAAAGTCTGTCAGTAAGATTGGCGGAGACCTCGTAGAAGCAATACAGGAAATTAAATCAGACTCCAACTTTATTTGCCCCGAAGAGGATACTAATTACGAAGACGACACAATAGAACAGTAATAAACTTAGGAAATAAAAAAAAAAGATGAAAAAACTAATATTAATACTAATGTCTCTCGTAAGTAGTTTGACCCTATTGGGCCAAAATACATGTAAGGACAAAGCCGTTTTAGTCGCCTCACATCCTCAAAAGACTGTACTAATAGACGAACCTAGTATAATCATAGAGGGTGTAATAAATAGCACTACCCTAAATGCTAATATGGTAGTAGTAACCCCGGAGGGGTTCTGGTTATATGAGGACATGCCTTATAGAGGCATGAATCTAATGTTCGACACTATGACAAAAAACATGCCCGACAGGCAGATAGCCTTAATACATGAAAAGCTATTCCTACCCCACCTGTGCCGAGACACTATACCTAACTATAAAAACAATAAGTAACAAATAAGACTATTAACAAATAAGACTAATAAGACTCTGATAAGACTTATAAGATTCCCTAAGACTCTAATAAGATTCTATAAGATTCCCCTAGACCTCATATAAGCAGCTCTAGGGGCTTTTCTTTTATGCCCCCTACCCTAACTCCCCTTTATATAAAATCTCCCGCCCAGGAGACTCTAATAGACTCTAGTAAGACTGTAATAATACCCCTTATAATAAGACCCTTATTGCAAATACAATCCTTGTGAATTATGATTACTCATATACTGGCTTTATGAATTTCTATTACTTTTCATGAATATTGATTATAAATGAATATATTTCATGAATAATAAACCCCTCATAATAAACCCCCCACCCTATACACATAATACTTAATAATATCCCTATAATACTCTTAATACTTAATAATATTCCCGCAGATTTAATAATACTTATAATACTTTATAAGATTTCTATTATTATATGGTCTGCCCAATTAAACCACTCAAAAACTATTATATATGTAAAGAGAAGGGGTGCTATATACGTAATATCCTTCCTCGTTTGGTTTTTTGCATACCCCCCCTTATAGCTAAGTTGCTGATTATCAATGCTTTACATATTATAAAAATATATATGTGAATAGCTTCTCGCCGTAACTAACTGATTATCAATGAATTACACATAGCTGAAATAAATATGTAAAATTAAATGTAAAAACATATTATAATAAATAATATATGTAAGTAATTGATTGGCAGAGTATTGTAACATATTAGTATTATTTATATGTATAAGTGCCTGGCTGCCAGACATATAACCCGTAATACATATAACTTTTTTTAATATATAAAGCACTGAGCGACAATTTCCTATATATTATCTTATTTTATATATATCTAATACATATTAAATAAATATAAATATGAAATATACCTTAAAAGTGGTACGATTATCTCAATAAGTCGCCGTATATTCGTAGTAGAAAAAGGAAATAGATATAGACCATATATATATGGTAGACCTATAAAGGGGTTGGTTACCCTTATGGACAGGTAGACCATACGAACGTCTTAAATGTAATAATGGACAGTTGTCCACCTGGCAGACCTATGCACAGTTGTGCCGTGATGGGATGTTAGACATTCAAGGCAAGTAGACCAAATAAGACTGAAAAAATTAGACCTAATAGATTAATGTAATTTATTATATCACTAAACTATTTAGTTATGTCAAATTACGTTAATTTTTACACAGGTACTGAAACTTTGATTGGAAATGTCAAGAAGTCTGTTCAGACATTGACAAAGGCATCGCATGTCGTTAATTTCCTAAGGGATGACAAAAATAAACAACTTGTTATCTTTGGGCTGCTAACGTATGCTTTGGGAAGAAAGTTTGAATGTTTGGGGTCAAACCGCAAAACATATGATAACTCCCGTGCACTTGCATGTATGTTTGAACTAAGTACAACAGAGGAAGCTGGCGAGATTGCTTCGTTCTTGGGGCACTTTATTGCTAAAGGTGCACAGATGAATCTTAGCCTTGTAACATCTGCAATGCGGAAGGCTTGTACTATGACACCTAAAGCTAAATTTGACACCATTTTGAATGGTGGGCAATATGGTGCTGACGTTTATCCAGGTTACCCTAAGCTCAGCGCTTTACTCGAATCTAAGCTAAAAGATTATGAGAAGACTATTGATGCCCGTATCGAAGGTGGTGTCGAAATAGGTGGTGTTGAGTTGATAACCAACAAAGGTAAAAAAGCCTTACAAGGTGCTTAGTACCTAATATATGAGAGTGCAAGAAATTGCACTCTTTTTTATATGTTTATTTTGGGTTTTACGACATTGCTCGTATGGTGTAACTCGTATGGTGTGCATCTCCATGCAACTATACTGTTATGTCAATGCGAGGTTGTTCAACCTTTTATAATATTAGCTATTGTAGGTTTGATGGGAACGTAGCAAGTAAACGTCCTTATGCTAGTGTGGATATGCTTGTCTATCGGGCACAGTTTGTGCCGTCCTTTATTGGCTATTATATTACAGTTTGTAGTATGGTAGTGCTTTTCGAGGCAACAATATTGTGAATGAACATGATAGATGACATATAAGGCATTAAATAATAATACTTGTAATGCTTATAGGCGCATGGTTTATGTAGCCTGTCTTGGCTTTCTTGCGTTATTAGATACAGTTTGTATTAATGACATAATTGCGGATTGCGAGTATTTTACTCTTTAATATCTTGGGATAGAAAATCTGCACTTGTCGGCACAGACCTTGTGTCGTACATAGTCCATATAAGTATATCTAAAACCGTCCTTAGACCTAGGAGCAGCTTAATTGTGGGTACGGGATAGGCGGGAGATGGCACTTCCTTTAAACAACAGGCCCAGTCATCCAATAATGCTTTGACATTTATTCGTAAGATGGGAACGAAGGCTCGACACGAAGCGTGTCTAGAATGGGATTGGTATGCCCTTTGGGATGTTACCTTTATGTAATTTTACTCATTCAATAGGCGGCGTAGTCAGTGCGTAATGTGCTGCGAGTGTCTTAGAGGTGTAGGTAGGGGGATCCGTCATTTAACGGGTTCATCTATGTAAAAAGGAAGACAGGCTTATCCAATTATTAAACCTGCATGCCATACTGTATATGGATAAACAAAAAATATTCAACCCTTCCAGGAATCAGTATGTCATAACGTCAACGGTTGACACTTATTATTAGTATAAAAACAAGTTATCAATGTCCAGGTATTAAATGTGTACGGCTTACACAGCTTGTTTTAGAAAATTTTATAAGTAAAGAGGCAAGACTATTGGAGTAATGCTTAGAATATTTACAGATATTCGTATCTGTTTACGTGGCACGTATTGTGCCATAGGTACAAATGCATTTATTGTCGGTTCGAATCCGACCTTGCCTCCTATATTATATAACATCCATTAGATTGATTGATTTAGTTTTTGGGCCTACCATGTCATTGTATGTGGTGGGCCTTTTTTATTTACCTAAATTAGATATTATGGCAACTACAAGAGACAAGTATTTAGCGTCTAAAAGGGCTGCTATATGCGCTCTAAGGGACGCAAAAAGAAATCCTGAACCTGACTCCGAATTTGTAAATATCTCTCAACACAACAAGTTTACTACAAGGGAGTTTGGTGGCTTGGAGCATGGTAAAATATACCGAAAGGCTAAAAATCCTAAGAGTGATATGCCTGGCTATGCTTGGGGTACTTACTTTTAGGTATAGATTTTTAACTAACAACTAATAACTATCTATAATGGAAGACAAGACTATTTTTGCAAAAATTCCTGTGTCCAATAAAGGACTTTTAACAGGGATTGAATTAGAAGCTAGAGGGTTTGGTATAAATATGTCAGAGCCTTTATTTGTTTCAAGCTCCTCTGATAAGGCTATCTTTGCCTTTAGTGGAGAGGAAGAGGATATTAAACATCTCTTTAATATTAACAAGGAGATAGAAGAGTTTAATATACTTATGATTGGGGGGACATACTTCTAAATCATTTTAATATCTATATATATATGGTGTGTCTACTATTCAATGTTATACAGGTAACATAGATACACTTCGCCCTCTTTCACGAACCTGCTTAGATTGAGGGCACTTTTTAACCTACAAAAATAATAATCTCAAGATAATAATCTCAATATTATACTCTCAATATTAAGAAAGCTCTATCCCAATAGGCCCTGTTGTTACCCTTGTCCTTTTCCATATTAGTTATCATGGGGTGATGACGGGGCTTTTTTATGCCTACTACTAAACTATTTTTTAACTAAACCATATAAAACTATGATAGTCTTTAATATTATCGCCAATTTCACAGTCACTCAGATTGTTTGTACTCTGTGCTATGCCATTATTAGTTTGCTATTTTCTTGGGTAGGCCAGCTAGAATTCTATCAGGTAGCTAATAGTGGGTTCCTTGTATTCTATGCTATTAGCTCTTTAACGATGCAATGTGTTGCATTTGTTGAGTCAATAGAGGAAGACCCAGGTACAGTTTCATTCATCTATAAATTCTAAAATAATGGCGTTATGAAAAATGAAATAAGCACAAGGTTGCAAATTGAGATGTGCAATAAAGCTATTTTAGGGTTAACTGAAATTATAAACGAGATAAAAGCTAACCCTACAGATAAAAGATTTGGGAGAACTTACTTCATATGTGCAGACCTAAAAGGTTTTGAGGACTGGGAAGTAAAGTTACTAGTGGGACACCTAGAGAAGTTTGGGCATGAACATGTAGAGGGGTTTGAAAGAAAGCTGTCTGCATTTCGATATGAGAAACCTAGAGGGGAGCGTTTAGTTTGCATTGAGGTTGACCATCATCGTGCCAAGGTAAACCATTTGACACAATATATTAATCACTTAAAAAATAAAAGTCATCCCCTGATTTTCGATGGAAAGAATAAACTAATTAACTAAACTAAAACTATTTAAAATGAAAGTTTCCGAATTATCAAAAGCTATTCAACTTCTGTCTTATACAATAAAGACATTTGACAAGGCATGTACTACTATTCACTCTTACAGTAAGCCTGGGCACTATAACATGCAACAATACAGGCAAATACCTATGAAGGGTAGGATTCTTGCAAAGAAATGGTTTACTGCCAAAGACAATCTCGGCACACCGATAGAGTGGATTGCAGACCAAGATAGACATATGGTTATACACCATGTCCAAGGACATAAAGTGCCTCAGACATTAAAGGTAATGTCAAGGTCTAAGATGGTAAGGCTTGGTAAGATTGTTAACGTAAAATAACTGTAAAGTGGAAAAGCTTAAATTTACTCAAGAAATAAAAGATAAGTGGCTTAAAGCCCTTAGAAGTGGTGAGTTCCGTCAAGGCTTTGGCCGTCTTGTTATACAGCCGACGGACTACCTTTGTGTCTCAGGTAAGACAGAACACTGTTGTATTGGTGTTCTTGGAGAGATTACAGAAGAATTAGATAACAGTTATTATGATACGGACAAGAATCCTTATAACTTTTTAGAAGTTGCAATAGGTAATAGTAAGATGAAAAATCTCATTCATATTAATGATAAAGATAATCCTAGGCATAGGGGTACGGAAGATTATCCTTGTGATTATTCTAATGTTATCCCTATAATTGAAAATTTAGAAGTTCAAGAATAAAATCATTTAACATATGTCATATTATCCAAGTTACATTACAGAGGATAGAGAGTCTTCTGTTGAAAACATTCAATCTCTATTTACTATGAAGTCTATACCATTCAGAGTATGGGATAGCTCTGGCACCCTTATATCTAGTAGCGTACCATTGCCCACATGCTTAGAAGGTAAGGATGACCAAGGTAGACATTTACTTGTTGACTTTGGCAATAACATCTACATTGATGGCGATCTTGTTATATTCTTTAGTGAGGATAAGCAATACAGGCAGAAAAATTAATTGTTTTATGGCTTCAAATTGAGAGGTGTGCACATAAAAGGGGAAAGCACTTAATTCAATTCCCGCATTCACAAATAGCTATTTAAACAGACTTGGCATTGCGCCATTAGCTTGAAGTACAAGTGGTCTAGGCATGGGAACGCACCAAAAGGTGTATGGGTGAGATAAACAAAGCCTCTTAATTTTTATAGATGATGAAATAACAATTAAAGAATTAAAAATATAAAACGACAGTCATGAGAGATTATTCTGAATATGAAGGCTATGACTGCATTGTATGCGGCGAGCCTGTCAACCCGAGACGAGTCAAGGCTATTATGCCCAAGTCCAAAGATATGCAACGCTTCTTTGAATGTAAGTGTTTATCATGCGTCAAGTCGAAGGGTGATGTCACCAGGGTCGGTGGTGTCACTATCATCGCTGGCAAGAATGACTATTCTTCTGTTCAACTTGTACCTCAAAGTTATGCAAGTAGGGTTAATAAGTTGATGGACAGGAAAGGTATGTCTCCATCTCAGGGTATGAAGAATGGTGTTAATTAGGTCTTAATTAATAACTAAATAAATAAATTTTATATGAAGAATTTAATTATTAAAGCCCTTATGATGCTAACACTATTGTTAGTTGCCAAGTCTTTAGGGGCGCAAAATCAAAAGCTTACTTTATCTACTGACATTGCATCTGTGTATGAGTACACTCCGACCTATTCGGATGGAATCTACTTAGACATAAACACAATGGAGATGTATAGTCTCGTCGATGCACAAGACACCTACTACAATATAGGTGTAATTGACATAGAAGCTACAGATGGATATTGGATGGCAGGTAATTACTATAGGGCAGTTATAGATGAGTTTGGTGCTGAAATGTTTTTTGTTACCAACTTTAATGTGGCCACAATAAGTGTTGAAGGGGAGTTTGTCCTTGGATTATTCTATGAAAAAATACCTGTAGGTTGGTTTAAGGATGATGGCTATGGCTTTTCAGAATTAATTTATTGGGACGGAGTAAACTATAGATTATAATTAAGGTAAAAACTTATAGCAATGAAGACTAGAGAACAATTAAACGAACAAATAGAAACCTTTCTTAATAAAATATATTCTCCTTTCTGTTTAGGGGATCATATTATAGTTGAGGAGATTGAGCTAGAAGATCCTTTTTATTCTATTCTTAATCAACTAGAAGACAACAATGTATTTGAAACAGAGGGGGAAATAATTTATTATCATTTAGCTATGGATTATTTAAAGGAAAACGACCCTAGCTTAAAGGATTCTTTAAATATTGCGCTTGAATATGGATATTCGGTTAGGGACTTAAGTTCTGAAATTCTAGCCACATTATTAAAATCTCAAAACCATAGGGAACAATTCTACGAGCTAGAAGATGAAATAAAAGAATTTTTCAATGATATACAGGAAGATATTTTGAGCGTATTAGACGGTAAACCTTTAACACATTAATAAAAACTAAAAAATTTAACATGAACAAAGAAATTAAAAGGGAACAAAAAAGAGTTGAAAATAGGGACATCTCTCAGAGACTGTCTGATTACAAATCTACTTACAGAGCTACAGGATGTAGAAGAGCCGCAACAAGGGCCTATTGTGCAGGAAACAAATGGGCTACTGAGAATGCTAAAGCTGTAGGTAACTGGTA
>Ga0098073_1000188_pt1 | contig 22953 bp, 17 predicted proteins | sample 31_taG_FD_75060 | JGI IMG/M metagenome (GOLD analysis project Ga0098073, IMG submission 75060) | Marine viral communities from the Gulf of Mexico - 31_GoM_OMZ_CsCl metaG | ecosystem: Environmental > Aquatic > Marine > Oceanic | place: Gulf of Mexico | collected 2015-07-12
CAATGGAGGTGGATTTTACAATCACAATTTGTTTTGGGAAGTAATGGCACCAAATGCTGGTGGAACTCCAACAGGTGATTTAGCTGCTGCTATCGATAGCACTTTTGGATCATTTGAAGCGTTCAAGGATGAATTTTCTAAAGCTGCAGCAACTCGTTTTGGTTCAGGATGGGCTTGGTTATGCGTTTGCGAAGGAAAGTTATGCGTTTGTTCTACACCAAATCAAGACAATCCAGTAATGGGTGAAGGTTGTGGTGGAACTCCAATCTTAGGATTAGATGTTTGGGAGCACGCTTATTATTTGAATTATCAAAACAGAAGACCAGATTACGTGAATGCATTTTTCAATGTAATTAACTGGGATGTAGTTGCTTCAAAATACGCAGCTGCGAAATAAATTTAATCGGTTATAACGATCTAAAATGCCTTTCATTCATGAGAGGCATTTTTTTTTGTTACTTGATTCAATCCAATGACGGATAGGAGCAACAACAAGGGAAGAATTGGTACAATGTAACGTTCTTCATTCAATCGTTGAACAAAAGCCAAATAAAACAAAAAGGCGCCCATTCCTAGAACTAAAAATGCCTCTAAGGAATTCCATTTGAATATAATCAACGAAAGAAAAGGAATTCCAATCGACGAAATAACAACTATCCAACAAACAATTCTGAGAGCTTCAATGAACCAATTTCCTCGCCAAGACGCCTGAAAAACATACAAATTCAAATACGATTTATTCAAAAACTCTTTAGCACTCAACGCTGGAATTCTGATGTAATAATCAAATTTATTTGCTTGAATCAATTCATGACTTACATCTTCAACATTTTTGATGAACTGCAATTCCCCCGGCAAAAAATCCGAGATCTTTTCACCCGAATAATCGTTCAGCCGCATTTGATTCAAAGACTGAAATTGGCGAAATATTGGTTCAACAGAATGACGGTGTTTTTCAGGTATTTCACTCAGCACTGATTGAATGGAAGTTGAATCACCAAACCCCAATCGACCAGTTTGATTGTGAAAAACATCACTTCGCCATTCCCAAATTTTGAATAATTCTGTCATAGCAGCATGACTTGGCCGGTAAAAATGATTGTTCGTTTTGGAATAAATTGGGTGAAAACTCGGGATTTCATTTGAAATGAATGCCGTTCGAGCATACCATGCGAACAATGGTAGAAGAGCTATCAATATCGCCACAGACAATCGAAATTGCTTTGTAATTATTCCGAATAGAAATCCAACTGCAACCAAAATTCCCAATTGTGGTCGAATCAAAACCAAACATGCCATGCTAACAATTAATTGCCAACGCATTTTCTCAACTCCTGCAGATCGCTTTAATTCAAAAATACTCCACAGCACAAAAAACGGTGTGACTCCTTCCGTCAACGAGTAATAAACAAAACCTGAATAAAGCGGTAAACAAGCGAAAATCAAAGTGGCAATAAAAGAGTAGTTATCTTTTACCCGAAATTCATTCAAAATTCGCCAAAAAAGTAAAATACTAGCAAAAAACAAACAAATTTGAGTGATTTTCAGTCCAAACAGAGCAAATTTACCGAAAATGATGAAATTGACTAAATACAACAATCCATATCCGGGAGAACGTTGATAGTAACTGGTTAAACCATTTGAATTATCTTTCCATTCACCATGATTGATCCAATTTTGAGGCGGAACAATGTAACTTGTTTCATCCGCTGTTTGAACCATTCCATATTGGTACTCCAACGATTGATTTAAATAATGTGCATTGATTTCATTTGTCAAAACACATAAAAGTGTCCCGATCAGTGCGCCAATAAGTATTTTTTTAGGAAACGAATGTAGATAGGTGAACACTACACAAGACTTGGCATATTTACTGCTTCAACAGAAACAATCTCTGGAGCTGCTTTTTTTACAGATTCTTCCAATCCTGCTTTAAGGGTCATTAAACTCATTGAACAATCACTGCAAGCTCCCATTAAGCGAACTTTGGCTACACCTTCATTGGTTATTTCAACTAATTCCATGTCGCCACCATCTTCGTGTAAATAAGGTCTCAATTGCTCAATTGCAGCATTTACCTTAATTTCTAATTCTGGGATATTTAAATTCATGCGAGTTGTGTTTTGGTTTTTTTAGCCAATTTGACTTCTGCAACGCGTTCAACAAAGTTAGCAACTAATTCCTCAAATGCTATACTAGTTGGTGTATTTTCTTGAAAAACAGCTGGTTTCCCAACATCACCTGATTCTCGAACGCTTTGAACAAGAGGAATATGTCCTAAAAATGGAACATTCATTCCTTGTGCTAAATTTTTCGCTCCATCTCTTCCAAAGATGTAGTATTTATTTTCTGGTAATTCTGCTGGTGTAAACCAAGCCATGTTTTCTACCACGCCAATCACTGGTACATTGATAGAATCCAATTTAAACATATTGATTCCTTTACGCGCATCCGCTAAAGCGACTTCTTGAGGAGTAGAAACAATGACAGCGCCATCCAATGGAACAGTTTGAACCAACGAAAGATGTATGTCACCAGTTCCTGGAGGAAGATCGATGAGTAAATAATCCAATTCGCCCCAATGTGCGTCGGTGAACAACTGTGTCAAAGCTTTTGACGCCATAGGTCCACGCCATACAACGGCATTGTTTTGTTCTGTAAAAAATCCAATGGACAAGATTTTAATTCCATATGCCAAAACAGGATTGATCATCGGTTTTCCTTCTACATCAATCATAGTTGGACGATCATTCACAACGTCAAACATGGTTGGCATCGAAGGTCCATAAATATCTGCATCGACAATTCCTACTCGGTAACCCAATTTGGCTAAACCACCAGCAATATTGGCTGTAACAGTCGATTTTCCAACTCCTCCTTTTCCTGATGCAACGGCTACGATATTTTTAACTTCGGGTAAAATCTTGCGATGAATTTCCTTCGCTTCAGCAGGAAGTCCTTGCACTGTGCATACAACAGTTAAATCATTTCCGAAAATGCGTTTCAAGTTGAAGTCAACTGCTTCTTGCATTCGTTTGCGTGCATGCAATGCAGGATTCGAAACAAAAACCGTTAAACTTATTGTGTTCTCTTCAATGCGTAAATCTTCAATGAGATTTAGCGAAACGATGTCTTTTTTCAAATCAGGTTCAGTAATTGTCCCTAATGCTTCTAAAACTCGCTCTCTCGTCAATTCCATAACTTCAATTTCTGACTGCAAAAATACAGAAAATAAGCTGGTTTAAAAAGAATAAAATGATTGAATGAAAGTCCTTAGCCTTTCTTTTCTAATGATCGCACGGTTTTCGCCATTAATTCGATGATTACTTTTTCGTAACCTTCTTCGCGACTTCTCAATTCGTAGTTAATTCCGTTGATTGTTTTCTGACCGTAAACATGGTAAGATTTATGTTCAACTCCAACCGTTTTTGGTGCTTTTTTATCACCTCTCACTATTAATTTTCGCTCATACAACACTAAATCTGGTTCATCAATCAAATAGATGATTTCAAACATCTCTTTTTGCTTCAATTCCTTTTTATGTGTAGCTACCAAATCTTTATTGTCACCAAAATCTTCAATATGTAACTGAAAATTTGGTCCTACGTTGATGTCCCAATAAAAATTATCTTCCGTGTGTAATACTTCTGGTCTTGTTGACGCTCCAATATTTGCTGTTTCATCTGGCAACATAATAACCGCAGGGATATCGTATGGAGACAAATCAAAACCTTGGAACTCGTAGTATTCTTCCAAAGAAACTTGATCTTCATCTACCAAATCTTTTGGATCAGTAGTACAAGCGCCTAAAAACAATAGCGCCACGATGCTCAACACAGACGTGCTAAACTTAAACTTTGCAGATGAACTTATGTGCTTCATTTTTAAATGGTTTCAAGAAGTAGATACAAATATAATCAAAAATTGAAGTTTCGCTTACTTCACATTTGTTATTTAATCATCACTCCTTTTAATCCCAATAATGGGAGATCACGGAAATTTGATTCTGAAATGGATTCTGCTACAAAGACAAATTTCTTGTCGTACATTACATCATTGATCCAAAAACTCAACCAAAACTCGTTCGCCAACCCAAAAACATCTTCCATGATTGGTTCTAATTTTGCTGCTTCATTTGGCAACATCACCTCAATGCAGTGACGCAGTGTAGAAGTTGAAACTTTTTCTCCAGTATCGGCATTCTCACCATAACCTTTGCTCGTTACAATGATTCCCTCAATGATATCATCACGTAAATTCAATAAGTAAACATTGTAAATAGGCAATCCTTCTTCTCCAATCTCCTGTGCAACAGCAATTGCAACATTTTCCACCTTTGGACCTAACAATTCTTCCCTCATTTGATTTTTGTTTGTTCTACAATTTTTTCTGCAAAATTAATATACTCTGGCAAATCTGTGGGATGTCCAATCAAAGGAAGTTCACTTTCTATCTTATTTTTATCTTCTGGGACTTCATAATTTTTCATCCGAATTGATCCTAGACGCACGATAACAAGGTCTTCTTCAGGAATTGAAATCATGTACTGTCCTTTGATTCCTCGGCAATAGATGACAGGACTTTTATACCCTTCATAGAGCCAAACATGCAAACCATATTGATGATTCGGAACACCCTCTTCAGTTCCCATTTCGGTAGGCATCATCGTCATTTCTTTCATGTACCATTCTGGAATAATTTGCTCCGAACCATGTTTTCCGTTTCTTGCAATCAATTTTCCGATACGACCAAAATCGCGTGCGGTAGCATACAAACAACAAAACGCTTTTTCATCGCCATTTTCTTTGTCTAAACTCCAATAAGCGTCAGATTCCATTCCTATCTTTGACCAGATTTTTTCAGAACAGTATTCTGAAACAGATTTACCTGTTGCTTTTTGAATGATGAACCCCAACAGTTGAGAGTTTCCACTTTGATAAATGAACTCTTTTCCTGGTTTGCGAATGAGGTTTTGTCGTGTGACCAATCCATACAAATCTGTTCCATAATAAGATTCAGCATTGTTCGATAATGGATTTTTTCCACTTTCTGTCCAATCCAATCCCGAAGCCATATTCAATAGATTTCGTATGGTGATAATCGATTTATCACCTTCCTTGAATTCAGGAATGTAATTTCCTACAGGATCTTCCAATGATTTTATTTTTCCTTCCTCAATGGCAATTCCAATCAACAATGCCACCACTGTCTTCGCTGCAGAAAATGAATTCGAAACCGTTTTTTCGCTGTGCTCATCCCAATATTTCTCAAACAGCAGTTCATCTCCCTTAAAGACTAAAAATGCTTTAGATTGAGTTTCTTTATTGTATTCCTCGAAATTATCTGGATATTTTTGAGTGTTATAAGAACTCGATTTCAACCATGGATTAGTTGTCGTTCCCTTTTCAACTGTTCTGTAGGCAAATTTGTCTAAATCGTAAATAGTTGGACCAGACTTACCAACCAAATAGGTACTCATTATTCCCTTATACAAATATGTTCTACCTGAAAGGATGATGAATAAATTGACGAGAACGAAAATTGCTAGTAGTGTATAGGCAAAGAATTTAAACAATTTCTTTACCAGCGATAGTACGCGGTTATTAGTCTTTGACATAGTTGAATTCAAATAAAGCGGATAACTTCTCTTTTAAAATTTCAGAAACTTCAGTCATATCAACTGTGTAACCTAATTCTAACTCCATTGAAGTTACTGCTTTATCCTGAATACCGCAAGGAATAATATGAGAAAAATACGACAAATCTGAATTTACATTGAATCCAATTCCGTGCATGGTTACCCAACGGGAACTTTTTACGCCCATTGCGCAGATTTTTCGGGCAGTTGGTTTGTCACCATCTAACCAAACTCCTGTCATTCCTTCTACTCTACCACCAACAATGTTGTATTCAGCCAACGTTTGAATTACAGCCTCTTCCAAAAAACGCATGTATTTGTGGATATCTGGGAAAAATTGATCTAAATCAAAAATTGGATATCCAACTAATTGCCCAGGACCGTGATAAGTAATGTCGCCACCACGATTGATTTTGTAGAATTTTGCATCATTGGATTGAAGTTGATTTTCATCCAACAACAAATGAGATTCATGTCCACTTTTACCTAAAGTAAACACATGTGGATGTTCGCAAAACAACAGATAGTTCTTCGTCAAACCTAAGTCTTCACCATTGCGCATTCGGATTTTCTGATCAATTGTTGCTTTGAACAATTCTTCTTGATACGTCCATGCTTCTTGGTAATCAATTAAACCAAGAGATTTAAAAATGACTTCAGGTTTGTCTGACATTAGTTAAAGTTTGCCAGCTCCGATTTCAAGAAATCGATAACTGCAATGTCAATTGGGTCCACTTGTTTTAATTCTGATAAATACAAGGATGCCCAGTCAACCAAATGAATTAAATAGAATGATCGCTCGATTTGATTTTCTCCTTTCGCGTCAACGACGATAATTTTTGATTTTTTACCGATGACATCCAACGAAATTCCAACTCTTTTCTGGTTTCTTGGAATCAAATCATTGGTATTGAAGTAAACTACAGAAAAGCGATCGTCGCCACCACCCCAACCAACAAGTTCATTGTGGTTCATTTCTGGGATAACATGATGCCAACATAACACTTTAGCGTTTTCATTGAATTGCTGACGCGCTCTCACTGCAACTGCCTCGTATTTCGCTCCTGCATAAAAAATCGGAACAGTTCCTTGGGTAAATTCAGCTAATTTATGCGCTTCAGCTTTAATTTCATTTAAATTTGTTAGCAGCAAATCCTTTGATTTCTTAATCGAATTCAAGGAATTATCACTGATCAAACCTACTTTGTGTAAGATGTTAGTTACTTGAACAACTGAATAAGCCAATGCCGTTCTTGGCGGATTTCCACCTGGAACTTGCACAAAATCAAAATTATTATCGATGCAGAAATCTTTCAATTCTCCACCAGAACAAACGCCAATGATTTGAGCGCCTTTGCTGAATGCTTGGTTAACACAAATCAATGTTTCTTCCGTATTTCCAGAATACGACGAAGCAATCACTAAAGTGTGTTCATTGATAAATGCCGGTGCAGTGTAATCATGAAACGTTTGGATCGGTACTTGAATTTCATCTTGAATCCAAAACGAAACCATTTTACCTCCAATTCCGGAACCACCCATTCCACAAATCAATACATTGCGAATTTCTTTTACCGGTTTTCTTATACTTGCTTTTTCCGCAATTTGAAGAGCTTCTTCAATGTTACTAGGAAATGCGGCGATTAGTTTATCCATGTTTCAACAATAATATAGTGTAAAATTAGACAAAAGACTGGAAGTAACAAATGAAGTACCTAGCAATTCAACAAAATCGATTAAATCCTACTTTCAAGCGTTAAAATTCTGCTATTGTAGGAACTTTCCCTTACTTTTGCATTAAAATTGAAGCATGAAATCACGTAAAGCATCTGAAACATTGTCGGTTACGACAAAATTGGTACTTCCAAATGACACAAACACCTTGGGTAATTTATTCGGAGGACAACTGTTGGCATGGATGGACGTGATTGCGAGTGTTTCAGCTCATCGTCATTGTCGACGCGTTGTTGTAACAGCCTCTGTAAACAATGTTTCCTTTAACCAGCCTATTCAGCATGCGTCTATTGTAACTTTAGAAGCAAAAGTTTCTCGTGCATTTTCTTCATCGATGGAAGTCTTTGTGGATGTGTTCGTGGAAGATCATGTTACAGGCAAGCGCTTAAAAAGTAATGAAGCAATTTACACGTTTGTCGCAGTGGACCAAAACGGTGGACCAATCCAAGTTCCTGAATTGATTCCTGAAACAGAAGAAGAAGTGGCACGCTACAATGGTGCATTGCGACGCAAAGAATTGAGTTTGATTTTGGCTGGAAAAATGAAGCCAAGCGATGCCGTTAATTTGAAGTTGCTTTTTTCTGATAACGAAGAGTAACAAAATGACAGCTTAGTTGTTGAAATTTGCTTCGCTGGATGTCTTCTCCCTGCGAGCCGAATTCCTACCTTGTCACAGTCACAAAATCTTCAATTTCAATAACTTCTTCATTCTCTGGAGTAAGTTTCAATGTTAGAAAGTAAACGCCATCTGGGGAATTGCCTCCATTCCACACATTTTTACTAGTTCCTGCAAGGATGTACGAGTTTTCAGAGAAAACCACTTCTCCCCAACGATTGAGAAGCGTAATTTCATAATTCACATCTTGATTTGCCAAAAGCGAGAAAAAATCATTGATTCCATCACCATTTGGTGTAAACACATTTGGAATTGTGACAATGAGCGAATCATATATGGAAATGGTTTGGTAAGCGGTATCGGCGCAACTTGGATCGAATTGCCATGCTATCAGTGAGATGTCGTAATATCCCGAATTCCCGAATTCCCAATTTTGCAAACTTGCACCAACTGAAACGCCATTTATAAACCATTCATAATTCGTAGCATTCACACTTTGATTTGTAAAAACCACGGTTAATGGAACAGCACCACTTGAAGGAGAAGCAGAAAAGTTAGCAATAGTTGAATTAACTTCATCCACAAAAATTGTTGTATCTGCACTTTGACAGCCGTTGGTGTCTAAAAAATAAAAAGTATGATTTCCTGGATTTAAACCGGAAAACACATTACTACTTTGCGTTGCTCCACCCACTTCTTGCCAATTGGCTACAATTCCATTATCTGGCAAAGCATTTAGAGTGACTGAACCCGCGGCGGTTGAGCCAACAGGAGCCCCGCATTCACTTGGTGTTGTTGTTATTGCACCAAAAGTGGGTTTCGGGCGGACATTTATTTTTAAAGGACGCACGACCGAACAACTATCATTGTTCCAAATTCGCACCGTGTAAAACATGCTACTATCTGCAGTGAAAATGGGGTTGGGACAAGTAGAACAACTCAAACCCGTTGCTGGCAACCATTCGTACGTGGCAGACGGGTTTGCAGTAGCTGCATTGAGTTGGAGTGTTGAGCCTTGGCAGACGAGTGTATCATTTGGTGTAAAAACTGAAAAAGTATCGCAAGGGGACGTGTAAGAAATAAAAAATGCAAGATTATTGTTTATTCTAGTTGGTAATACATTTGGATATGTTTCATTTTTTAGTCTTAAACTTAGACTCATAGTCAAATTATTAAGATAAGATGAAACATCAGCAAGGCCGTCACTACTAACCATAACAGAATTGGGTGTGTCATCATCTAAACCAAACAATTGACTATCCTGATAATAAAAATGACCTTTAACACCGGCACCCTGCCACGCGCTATTAACGTTGTCTGAAGAACCTATAACACCAAGTAAATTAGAATTCAACGTAACTTCAACACCTGCAATACCGGGAGCGACTACTCTGTCAGTAAATAATGAGATGCCAACAGGATTCAAATTATTAATTGGATTCAAATTATTGATTAAATACAATTCATTCCCATAAATGTCTTTGTCAGAAATTTGAATTGAGTAATTCACTTTCTGTAATGCTGGATTTTCGTAAATAACGATTAAAAAAATTGAATAATATCCATCAAATGGCATTCTCACTTGTTGTGGAATTGTAACATTAAAACTCGTGGTTAGATTTGAATTTAATTCATCGGAAAAATCTTTAACATATAATTTGACAGGAGATATAAATTGATTAACCATATTGTCAACAGAAGAAACAACTTCTTCTCCTGAAAAATAGAAATCGGTACCGTTTATTTGAATTGTTGCAAATTGTGGAAATCCATAACTATATGAAAATAAAAATGCCTTTTTTATACTACTACCTGGCTCAATAAACACATCGAAATGACCTGTTCCACTTCCCAAACCCGTTGAAAACCCTCCTCCAGTTATTCCTCCATAAATTATATCCTGATCAAATGTGATTTGACCAGTTAAATTGAAAGTTAAAAAACACGAAAAGAAAATATGAACAAAAAAATTCATGCAATTCTAAGTAATAAATTTATCTGACATAGCTTCCTTTGATTCTATCGCTTTAAAAATGCAATTGCGCCCGTATCGTAATTGACTGGCACACAAGAAAGAGCATCAAAGTCAATCGTTGTAAGAGCATAAAGCAATAATACGAAAATAAATCGAGCATAGCTTGCCTACCTAAGTCTATTGCACAGTAAATTAGTATTTAAAATAATAATCAAATTAACAAATCCGATGCTGAATCTCAATTGCTTCAATTGAAAGACTAATAAAAAAACATACTTTTAACGAAACGCTTCAAGAAATTGGAGCGTTTTTTTTGTTTGCTTGAAATTACTATTTTTTAGACATTTGATTCACATCCTCCGCAATTTTAGTCACATCTTGAAAGTTCATACAATTGAAATGCTTTTTGGGACACGATTGGTAGCCGATTTTTGAGCATGGTCGACACGACAAATTTTGTACTTCATGGATGCTATAATTGGCATCATTTCCCGGATAATACGGATACATTCCCAAAGCAGGAACAGTATTTCCCCAAACACTCACAATTGGAACATTGAAACACGTTGCAATATGCATCAATCCAGTATCGTGAGTTAACAACACTTTTGCTTGTGAAACAATACTGGCAGATTGATTCAATGAAAATTGATTGACCGCATTCACGACCAGGTTATCCGCGTTCATTTCGCGCATGATTTCCTCTCCACGCTCAACATCTGTGGGACCCCCCAACAAAACCTTTGGCGCTTCAATTTTTTTTAAAATCTCGACCAATTTGGCAACAGGTAAAGTTTTGGTTGCGAATTGTGCACCTATGGCAATAGCTACATAAGATTTTGCTTCAAGTTCCAATTTTTGCACTGTGTCAACTTGGTCCTTCTTTTGCAAATAGTATTCGCCATTCTGCTGGTCACTCACAACTCCAATCTCCTTTACTCCTTCAAAATAGCGATCGACAACATGCACTTTAGGCATTTTATTTTTCTTGAAATTCACCAACAGCCATTTCTGAAAATTCAACTTTGGAAAGGAATAGCTTTTTACACCCAATTTGCGTTTCAATGAAAGCGTTCGAATGTTTTTGTGCAAATCAATGACTAGGTCGTATTTTTCTTGCTTTAATTGCGGCAACACCTCATCAATTGATTTTTCAATCGTGTACAATTTTGCAATTCTCGGATTGTTTTGCAACACTGACTCAAATGACTTCTTCGTGATAAAATGAATTTCCACATCCGATAACTGTTGAGCTATGCAACGCAAAATAGGAGTTGTCAACACAACATCACCTATGGAACTAAAACGTACAATTAAAATTTTCATCATTCATTCGTTTTCCAAACTTCAATGTATTCGTTTGAGTTTCGAGGATTTAATGTTCGTAACAATTTATCCAGTAAAGATGGTTCACATTCCTTCACCAAAGTCATTTTCGGATACACTTTTTTCGATTCATTGATCCGTTTTGCCAAGTCTTGTTCGTCAAAAAAGAAAATGTAATCATAGCCCAAAGTGTCGTTTCTTTTCCAACTCGTTAAGGAGTCTGTCCGATCTACTGTGGCAACACTCCAATCATTTGCATAAAATCGCGGAAGCATGGAAACTTTATTACTAGCGCTACCTTCCAACAAAATCACTTCGTTTTTTAAGTTGTTGCCTGCTATTGCATCCATTGCCTCAACACGCGACTTTTTGGAATACATGGTAGAAGCGAAAAGTAAAAAGGGGATATTTAACACCCAAAATGCAATCCATGAACTATTCCAAATCTTATTTTTTCGTTTACTTTCCGCTAGTAGCTCATATCCTAAAACACCTAAGATTATGAAGATAGGTAGAATCGTTAAAATGAAGCGCTCTTGCCTATTTGGGTACAAGGTGTGAAAAAGGATAAAAATCAATGTCGGTACAAAGAGTAATGCATATTTTTTCCACGATTTAAAAAATCCGAATAGCATTAAAAACCCTAGCGGAACAAAGAAAACACCAATCAACACATAGAAATACATGAAATAGTTCGTGTTGGGCAAATAAGCAGTTCCTTCATTCATGTTGTAGGTAATGTATGCCCACAATTCTGCAAATGGATAACCCCAAATCAAGAAATCAACCAATCCTTGAGTAAGAATAAACATGGCTAAAACACCACTGCAAAAAAACGAAAACGCTTTCCATTGAAATCTGAAAAAATAGATTGCCGCTACTCCAAGTGCAAATACCCCAATTTGATATCTAAATGAAACTGCAAACCCAATGACTAAACCTGCCCATAAAAAATCACGCCCGTTTTTTTCTCGAATTAACAACCAAACGCCCCAAACAAGAAATGGAATTGCTGCTGATTCTACCAGGTTTCGTACTGATAAAAATGGAATAATCCATAAAACGGCAAGTAACCATCCTACAATTTTTGCCTGTTTGATATTGGCTAACTTTTCTGTGATTTTAATTCCATAAACAACCACTAACATCGAAACGAGAGCATGAATCAAGCGATTGAAGAACATGAGTATTTTCGGGTCAACCACACCAATAAATTTCATGCAATAGAAATAGATGAAATTCAGTCCAACATATGTGAAGCTATGCCCTTCTGGATGTCCTGCATTTCCTTCCGACCAAGGCAACCAATTGTTGTAATCTGAGCCATTGGCCCAGGAGCTAGAAGATTCAATAATCAAAAAATGATCATCGTGCATTCCATATCCAGGAGAAAAAATGACGGCAATTAATCGGACAAGAATTGCAGCGCCAATGATCCATTTAAAGTCTTGGTTTTTTAACATCAACATTTTACAATTCTTTATACTCTTTATAAATCAAGGACATAAATGCATCGCATCTTTTCCTTTGAACCTTTAGCTCTTCATCTGAAAAACTATTGTCCAAATACTGATTGCCATCCATGTGATATGAGAAATTACCTTTCGGTGTCACCCAACCATAACCTCGACTCAAGGTATGTAATGCGAATTCTGGTGCTGATGGATTCATCAAGTCTTTGGCCCAAATGTAGCGTTTATAATTACCATGCATCTGATACAACAGCGTACGAACAATGTCAGATTGAGATCCAAAAGTTGAAATTTGTTTCCCTCTATATTCCGCTTTGATTGGCTCACCAATTAGTAACAATGGAACATGAAAGTACGCTGATAAACTTGGGTTTTGAACTTTATTGCTGGCGTGACCATGGTCTGCAACCAATACAAACAGGGTATTCTTATACCACTTTTCTTGCTTACTCTTCTCTAGAAACTTCCATAATTCTTCGTCAGCATAAACCATAGAGTTCATAAAAACCCCCTCTTCACCACTGAATTGATTGAACTTTACTCGATCGTGATGATCGTACGGAGAATGTGTGCTTCCAGTAAATCCGCATTGCATAAAAGGTTCTTGTAAGCCATTCATTTTTTGCAACAACACTTTATAAAAGTCTTCATCCTTGTAATTCAGTTTTCCTTTTTTATAATGTGACGGAAAATCCAACTCGTCTTCCACTACATCAAAACCATGATCGGTAAAAAAACCTCCAATATTTCCGTATTTCAAATCACCACTAAACAAATAATTACTTGAATAACCGAATTGTTTCAAGTCTTCATTGAAACAAGGCAATTTTCTGTGCTTATCGGGCTGCATAGAAATGGAAATTTCTGGTAAAGCCGGATAACCACTAAAAATACTTGAGTTGCCAATTTCTGATGTTCCTCCAGTTGCATATAAATGAGTGAAGAGAATTCCTTCCTTCGTCAATTGATCAAAATGTGGTGTCGCACTTGGTTCTCCTGTCAAACTTCCAATTGCATTGGCTGTCCAGCTTTCTAAAATGATAAACACAATGTTTGGTCGCTCATTTTGCAAGAAATAACGATCATGTTCCAAAGGATAATCATAGAAGTCTTGCAGTAATTTCTCCGCTTCTTCTTGCGACATATCACTGATAAATTCATCGATTTCAGATCGGTTATAGAGTAAGTAACTTTTCATGAAAAAATACGTCGAATTCACAGAGAGGTCATTCGTAGTGTAATTTTTAGAAAAGTAAGCTGCATCAATATTTATAGGGATTTGCTGAAATCCGCCTCGCGCTAAAAGTAAACTACCTCCTAAGAACACTGGAATCACAACCACAGCTGTAACTGCTTTTTTCCATCCTTGAAATGCGATTTCTGTTTCCTTTCTAAAAAACATCCATTGCATCAGCTTCCAGCCAAAAACAATCTCAAAGAGAGAATACACAATGAACCATATTGTCATTCCATAGTCAGCGGTCTTAAAAACTTCATCTGGATTGGATAAGTGCATAAAAACCCTCGAGGTCAATTTGTGATTCCACTCTGGATATGCATTGATTTCTCCTGCATGAATGAAAGCACAAATAACGACTTCAATCATCAGAATAAGGATGAAAAGTCGCTTGAACCATTTGTTTGACCAAAGAAGATACACCGACAAAAATATCAATGGTATTGCACTCAAAATAGCTGCCATTGCCAAATCCAAACGAATGGAATGGACAAAAACACCCAAATATTCTAGGAATGAAACTTCAGAAAATTTGTTCCAATTATGAATGGAGAAAAGAATGCGTTGAAAATCAAAAACAAGAATCCAGAAAAGAAACAGAGCTGCTAATTTTAAACTGATTTTCCCGATTGCCTTCATCTTGCAAATTTAAGATTTTTACTCAATGTAGGTGCGGTGTACACGACTTGATATGCTCGTCATGATTTCATACGGAATCGTATCTTGCAATTCCGCCATTTTCTCTAAAGTGATGGTTGTACCAATTATTTCAACTTCATCGCCTACTTTCGCATTGATGCCTGTTACATCCACCATAATCATGTCCATGCACACGCGACCGATCGTATGGCATTTTTTTCCATTGATAATCACATACCCTTTTCCGTTGCTCAATGTTCTGCGATAACCATCGGCATAACCAACGGGAATGGTAGCAATCAACATCTCTTTTTCGCTGATAAAAGAACGACTGTAACCAATGCTTTGTCCCTTTTGAACTTGTTTGATTTGTGAAACGGATGAAAACCAGCTTAACACAGGAACCAATTTTCGTTTCAATTCAGGATTACTCGTCACGCCATACATTCCAATTCCAATACGCGCCATTGAAAAGGAAGCTTCAGGATAATTGGCAATACCGGCCGAATTCAAAATATGCGACTCAATCGAATACGACAACTCATTTTGCACCTTTTTCACGACTGTTGAGAACGACTGAATTTGATGCTCTGTAAAACGTCTGTCTCTTCGATTATCAGCATCAGAAAGATGAGAATAAATGCTTTGAATTTTTACTTCTGGTTGTGATTGAATAATTTCCAACACCCGATCAACATCAGCCAATTTAAATCCAAGTCGATTCATCCCTGTGTCAATTTTCAAGTGAATTGGATAATTTTCAACTCCTTGATAAATGCATTCTGAAATAAACTCATCCAGCTGTTGAAAATCGTAAATAGCAGGTTCCAATTTATTTTGGATGCACGATTCAAAGGTTCCGTCTTCGGCATTCATCACCATGATTCGTTTAAAAATTCCGGCATTTCTAATTTCTACACCTTCATCTACGTATGCTACACCAAAATAATCGACACCAAAGGTATCGACAAATTGCACCATTTTTTGCAATCCAGAACCGTAACCTGCAGCTTTCACCATGGCCATTATTTTCGTGTCCTTTGGCACCATTTGTTTGTGTGCGAGAATGTTTTTTCTCAACGCCTTCAAATCAATCTGAATCTGCGTTTTATGGCGCTTGACTTTATAGCGATTCGCTACACGGTGAATGCCCGAATCTCGTGTTCCTTTGACAAGAATGACCGTGTTTTCCAGTTCCAAGTTGTAATCACTTTCATGTCCCACAACCTGAACAAAATCGGGAGAAAACTCATTGATCAATTGAATCAAATCATCTTTTAACTTCACAGATGATTCCGTTAAACCAACAATGACTGCTCGTTTCATTCCCTTCGCAATGGACTGTTGGAACTCCAAAGAATTGCGGAAAGCTTCAAAATCTAAATTGTACGCATCATTTATAATAAAATTTCCATTTATTCCGTCAAACGTTTCCATGCGAAGTGCCAAACTTGGTAATGATTGCAATTTATCGCGCAACAATGTTTTGTTTTGAATGATTTCATTGGCTGCACAAAATGCAAGCGAAGCATTTAAGTGGTTGCTTCCATTTTCCAGAATTTCTGGTGTTGATTTATCCCGTTGAATTAAATCTGCCAGAATCACTTTTGTTTCATTTAATCCTTTGAATGTTCGATGGTCATTGGCATGAATGAGTGACTTTGCTCCTTTGAACAATGCGGCCACAAAAGCATCAGACATGTATGGATAAAGCGTATTTTCCGATGAAGTCCAAATTCCCATTGTTGGCTGAACCATATCGTTCACCAATTCAGGATCTAGCTCTTCGTGTGGTTTTATTTCTATGATTCCAATTTCTGAACTTGTTTTCAACTCTAATATTGACAAAGCAATTCCCAGTTGTGAATTGAAACTTTTTGGACTCCTCGATATTTTTTTCTCTGGAGATAACAAATGATACAACCACTCTTTTACAGTTGTCTTACCCGTTTTACCAGAAATAGAAACAATGAATCCCTTGAATTGCTCTCTCTGATGCTTGGCTAATGCAAACAAGGCGCTCCAAGTATCTTTCACCAAAATAAATTGTGCATCAGGTAAAGTGTCGTCAATCGGTTCTGAAATCACAAAAACCCGAATTCCTTTTCTATAAGCAGATTCAATGAAATCATGTCCGTTACCGTTTTCTCCCTTCAACGCAAAGAATACCGTATTGATAGGGTCGCCAATTTTTCGAGAATCATAGGCAATAGCATCTACAATACCAGTCGACTGAGTCGTGGATTCTCCTTGTATGATTGTTACGAATTCTTGATTGTCTAATCTAAGTCTCAATGTGCAATTTTATTGTAGCACGAACGACAAAGCGGTTTGTATTTTTCTACAGCTCCAACTAGAACTTGTTCCTTTTCTCCTACCGTTCGATGCGAAAACTGAGCTAAGTTACCACAAGAAACGCAAATAGCATGAACTTTTGTGACATATTCTGCCAAACACATTAATTGAGGCATTGGACCAAAAGGAACACCTTTGTAATCCATGTCCAAACCTGCTAAAATCACACGTACTCCCTTCTTTGCTAATTCAGAAACAGCAGATAAAACGCCATCATCGAAAAATTGTGCTTCATCGATGGCTACCACTTTTTGTTTTTTCCAATGCGTTAAAATTTCCGAGGAATCTTCAACAACTATGGCATTAAAATCACTTCCTTGATGACTCACAACTTTATCAATACTATAGCGGTCATCCACTTTCGGTTTGAACAAAAGAATTTCTTGATTGGCAAATTCAGCTCGTTTCAGTCGACGAATTAATTCTTCCGTTTTACCAGAAAACATCGATCCACAAATTACTTCTATCCAACCATTTTGTCTTCCTTCGGCAGGAAATTGTTCTAAAAACATGTATTTTAATTCTTTTAGTTTTCAACAATGAATCGGCAATAATTTCCGTTCATCCGGAAACAAAGTGTTCACTATCTTTTCATAACTTTATGGCTTAAAAATCGTTAATTTGACGCTTCGATTGTTACCTTCGTTAGCAACTTTATCGAATTGTTGAAAAATTAGAAAATACAAAATGGGAAACTTCAAATCACAAAAAGAACTTGTTAAAGCAATTGCGGCAAACATTGACCAATTAGAATCTGGAAAACTATCCATCTCTGAATTGGAAAATCACATGAATGATGTTCGTGAATTGTATGAAAGAACAGTGGTTCTTCGCTACAAGATATTTGAAGAAAAAACGGAAGTTCACACAGAAAATGAAGTGATTTCAGTTGAAGAAACTCCTGTTGAGGAAGAAGTTACATCAATTGCAATTGAACCAAAAGAAGAAGTTGAAACTCCTGTGATTGACTTTAGCTTATTCGATGAAGAGGAGCCAGCGCAAGAGATAGAAGTTGAAACAGAAGTTGCACCAAAAGAAATCGTGGTTGAATCCATTCCAGAAGAAAAGGAAGAAGTGAAAGAAACTGTTGCTGAAACTTCACAAATGGACACATCCGCCTTCAACCGCTTGTTTTCTGATGTGATTACTCAAACTGCTGGACAATTTGGTTTTTCAAAGTTGGAAACATTGGTCGGCGCATTCGGATTGAATGAACGCTTACAGTACATCAATGAGTTATTTGATGGTTCAAGCGATGTGTTTTCCGAAGCCATCAAGTCATTGGATTCTCAATCTAGCTTAGAAAATGCTAAATCTAAAGCTGCTGAACTTGCTCAAGAAAACAATTGGGATTTAGAAAGTGATACAGTAGAAGAATTCATCCAAAAAATAGGAAGACGATATGCGTAAACTACTGACTGCAACTTTCCTCTTAGGTTTTATTTCGATTGGATTTGCTCAAACTGAAACCATCAAACGTGTTACAGAAGAATTGTGCTCGCCAAAATACCACGGTCGAGGCTACGTCAATAACGGAGATGGTTTAGCGGCTCTTTATATACAAGATGAATTTAAAAAAGCAGGTGTGAGTATGTACGGTGAATCGTATTTACAACCATTTGAGTTTCCTGTAAACACCTTTCCTGGTGCTGCTTCATTTAAATATGGAGACTCTGTTTTAGCAATTGGAAAGGCCGTTTTAGTCGACCCAGCATGCCCTCACTTTTACGGTAAGTTGAACTGTAAATTGATGAAGCCAGAAGTGTTACTTGATGAAGAAACCTTTATGACTGAATTGCAAGAAGTATTGGCTGGAGTAAATTACAATGCCGTAGCACTCGATCTTACTACAGAAAATGCTGATACTCTAAAGTTATTGAGAAACTTCAAATATGAACTGGCCAAATTTGTTCCAGTCGTTGAATTGACAAACGCTAAATTCACTTGGTCTGTTGCTCAAACACAACTTAAAAACCTTGTTGTTCAGATGAAACCTGAGTTTTACCAAAATGGCGTACCGCTTTCTGTGGATTTAAATGCTTCTCTGGTTGAACGTCACCAAGCAAACAATGTAGTTGGATATATTCCTGCTAAGAAAAAATGTTCTCAAACGATTGTGTTTACAGCACATTATGATCACTTGGGAAGATTAGGGAAAGACACTTATTTCCCAGGAGCGAACGACAATGCAAGCGGAACAGCAATGCTGATTGCCTTGGCAAATTACTTTCATGAGAATCCTTCTGACTTCAACGTTGCATTTATTGCATTTGCAGGTGAAGAAGCTGGATTAATTGGATCTAAATACTTCGTTGACAATCCATTGATTAAATTGAACAAAATTCGCTTTTTAGTCAACCTAGACATTATGGGAAGTGGTGAAGAAGGAGTCACAGTTGTGAATGGCTCTGTCTTTACTGATGAATTTGATTTATTGGTTTCCATCAATGAAAAGGAACAGTTATTGCAACAAATTAAAGCAAGAGGTTACGCTGCCAATTCAGATCATTACTGGTTCAGTGATGCTGGTGTTCCTGCCATTTTCATATACACCATGGGACCAAACAAAAACTATCATGATATCTTCGATACCTATGAAGCACTGAGCTTTGCAGAATCGGATGACATCACTGTTTTATTGAAATTGTTTATTGAACAATTGCCCAAAAAGCGCAAGTAGACCTGTGTATTTTGCCTTGAAAAAGTTGAATTCCTTCCACTTTCCTACTAAAAAAGACTTAAATTTAGTCCAATAAATACGATCCTTATGAAAGGTACTCTACTGCTTCTTGTAATTTTATTCAGTTTTTTGGGTTTTGCTCAACCTTATCAAGGATTTGAAAAGAAAAGTCATCCATTAGAAGCAAAAGCAGCTGGCTGTGTGCCTCCTTCATTTTCCACCTATATGTCCATTAACAACGTGCGCATGTTGGTTCATACTGCCGGAAATTTATGGCAAATGCAAAATTTGAATTTAGCCGTGTATGAAGTTCCCAAAGGATCTGGAATCATGAGCTTATTCACGGCAGCTCTTTGGTTAGGAGGAACGGATGCAAGTGGTCAGTTAAAATTAGCAGCACTTCGCTATCGTGAAGGTCAAGATTACTGGACAGGGCCATTGTCTGAAAATTTAGCAGCAATTGACGCTTTAGAATGTGCAAAATACGATCGCCATTTTGTTTCAACTCAAGATGAAATCAGACAATTCAAAGCATGGTTTGAAGCTGGAGAATATGATGTAGCAAATGGGACTTCCACACAATCGACCTTATTTCCAGACTATCAAATTCCTGAAATTATCAAAACTTGGCCAGCACATGGCGATATAGAAAAAGGTCAGGATTATTACCTCGCACCATTTTATGACAAAGACCAAGATGGGACATACAACTGGGAAAATGGTGATTATCCATGGTATGACATTGACAAAGAAAAAGAATGTGGTGTTGATCGTCGTGTTTCATTGTATGGCGACTTGAACTATTGGTGGGTGATGAACGACAAAGGAAACATTCATACAGAAACAGGTTCAGAGCCAATTGGAATGGAGATTCGAGCGCAAGCTTTTGCATTTGCTTCCAATGACGAAATCAACAACATGACCTTCTACAATTATGAGTTAATCAATAGAGGGACACAAACACTACAAGATACCTATTTTGGATCGTTTACGGATGGAGCTCTTGGTAATCCAAACGATGACTTTGTTGGTTGCGACGTGAATCGAGGATTAGGCTATTATTACAATGGAAATAATTTTGATGCCGATGATTCTGGATGGAAAGGATATGGATTTTCTCCACCAGCTGTTGGAGTAGACTTTTTTGAAGGTCCATTTCAAGACAACGATGGTATCGACAATGCATTTGGAATCGGCCCGAATGAAGCATTAAATGGAATCGGATACGGTGATGGAATTGTGGACAATGAACGCTTTGGAATGCGACGCTTTTTGTATTACAGTAACACCACAAACGGAGCCAATCCAAGTCAAACAGATCCTATCAATGCCATTGACTATTATAATTATCTTAGAGGCTATTGGAAAGACGGAAGTAAGTTTGTTTACGGTGGAAGCGGGCACGTTTCTGATCCTCAAGCTAATCCTGCCGTTCCGTGTGACTTCATGTTTCCTGGTGATACCGATCCTTTAGGTTGGGGAACTGCAGGGAATATTCAAAGTCCATGGACGGAACAATCTTCCAACAATGTTCCGAATGACAGACGTTTTGTACAATCTGCAGGTCCGTTTGTTTTGAAACCTGGAGCCGTGAACAATATTACTGTTGGTGTTGTTTGGGCGAGATCATTGCTGGGCGATCCGTTCGAATCAGTCATTGTATTGCAACGAGCTGATGATAAAGCACAGGCACTTTTTGAAAACTGTTTCAGAGTATTGGATGCTCCACATGCTCCAGAAGTTTCCATTCAAGAATTAGAAAACGGATTGGTCATATCTTTAAGTAACTTGCCAAACTCCAACAATTTCAATGAAGAGTACACTGAATTTGATCCGCTCATCGTTTCTGAAAGTACCAATGCTGATAAATTCTATCGTTTTCAAGGATATCAAATTTACCAATTGCTCAACGATAAAGTTTCTTCTTCTGAATTAGAAGATCCAGCAAAAGCAAGAATTGTAGCGCAGTGTGACATCAAAGATAGTGTTGCATCCATCATCAATTTTGAATACGACGAAAGTTTGCAGGCCAGTAATCCAGTGAAAAAAGTAACGGCAGCAAACAATGGAATCAAACATTCATTTTATGTTCAAGAAGATTTATTTGCAACAGGAGATCGGAAATTAGTGAATTTCAAGACCTATTATTACATGGCAATAGCCTATGCTCACAATAATTACGCGACCTACAATCCGAATGAGCCAACTCAGTTGTCCGGACAAAAATTGCAGTATTTACCAAGTAGAAAAGCCGCAATTGGAAATATTAAAGTATATGAAGGTGTTCCGCATAACCCAATGCCAGAAACTGATGGAACCTATCAGCAAACAAGCTATGGAATGAGCCCAAAAATTACGCGATTGGATGGTGTTGGAAATGGAAACAGATCATTAGAACTTACCGCTTCAAGTCGTGATCAAATCCTTTCTACTGGATATTTAAGCACACCAACTTATGCTCAAAACAACGGGCCAATCAATGTAAAGGTTGTTGATCCATTAAATGTCGCAGATGGTTATTTTGTGTTGAAATTCAGAGATTATATCGCAAATTCAATCACCAATGAAATAGATTCAGCACAATGGACATTGCTTCGATACAATTCCTTGGGAGGAGAATTACTCGATTCCGTTCTATCAGAAAGAACCATGAAATCTGATAATGAACAATTGATTCCTGAATGGGGTATTTCAGTTCAACTCAACCAAATCGATTATTATTCCGAAGGAGCTTCTGGCGCCCTAGAGAAAGTGACCAGCCCGATCTCTTCATCTATTGATTTCTCCGATAGTACAAAACGTTGGTTGCAATTCATAGAGGACAGAGACATTCAAAACGAATTGGATTGGATTGGAGCCGGTAGTTCTATTCCTGAACCAACAATTCGTACAGGAAACCCAAATTCAATTGAATGTTTGTACAAAGATTTTGGTGATCCAAATCAACAATTTGAACGATTGTTATCTGGAGGAATTGCTCCACATAAACTCGTGCGATATGATTTGCCAAATATGCCATTAGCTTACCATCCACTTGTACAAAACCAAATTACGACCGCTCGAAAAAACGCTTCCATTTCTTACTTGCCGAGTGTTGATATAATATTGACTTCCGATAAAAGTAAATGGACACGATGTCCAGTCATTGAATTAGGTTTAGAACCTAGTTTGAATGTTGGAAATGCGCAAACTGGAGAATTGAGAAAGAGTCCAAGTGTCAACAAAAACGGAATGGATGATGGTTCTGGAACAATGGGAATGGGCTGGTTTCCAGGCTATGC
>Ga0098073_1000191_pt1 | contig 22834 bp, 29 predicted proteins | sample 31_taG_FD_75060 | JGI IMG/M metagenome (GOLD analysis project Ga0098073, IMG submission 75060) | Marine viral communities from the Gulf of Mexico - 31_GoM_OMZ_CsCl metaG | ecosystem: Environmental > Aquatic > Marine > Oceanic | place: Gulf of Mexico | collected 2015-07-12
ATCGGGCAGTACTGTATTCAATGGAAATGCAAGGGGTAGTGGTACGGTTGCATTTGAATTACAATGCCTAAGCAGTAGGCGTTTCAGAGTGCTTGCAAATGCTACATCGACAACCTTTGAAAGTAGCAATCAATCAGGCGGGTTTATTTTTAATAAGGCAATCACTCCAGCTTCACTTGCTGATGCTTCTGCACAAAACAACTCTATCTATTATAGCACAGATGCAGGTAAATTAGTTTACAAAGATTCAGCGGGAACATCAAATAATCTATATGATGATGGGTTGATTGACATCAACACACAGACGGGAACTTCATACACATTGGCTTTATCTGATTCGGGTGGTCTTGTAGAGATGAACAATGCTTCAGCAAACACATTAACAATCCCACCAAATAGTAGTGTCGCATTTCCTATTGGAACACAAATAGTAGTTGAGCAATATGGTGCGGGTCAAACGACATTTGCAGCAGGAGCGGGGGTTACCATACGCAGCAAATCGGGCAACCTTAAAATTGCAGCACAATATGGGGGCGCAACCCTTATACAAAGAGCAACCGATGAGTGGGTATTAATGGGAGATTTAACAGCATGATAATAGCTTTACATGGCATATTGCAACAAGTTCAGGCGGCAGCACCAAGCATTAATTATTTAGCTTATGGGTATGTTGTAGAGTCGGCATCATATTCTGAAGGTGTTTGGCTATATGATTACGATGCAAACACATACACAAACATTAATAATTTAAGCTATTTTCACAATGGAGTCGGAATCATGCAGCTATCTTCTTCATTAGATGGCTTATTTTTGGTTGGCTCTTTTAATTCAGCTTCATCGGGGAGTCCGTTAGGTTTATTTAGTTTGGACGGTGGTGCTACATGGTCATATTTTGCCACAGGTGCATATTGGTTTGGAAGCACAGTTTCAAGGAATGGTTCTTTTGGAATTGTAATGCGAAGGCATAATTCAAGAAACTTTTACTATTCAAATAATGGAGGGGTAAATTGGGTTATAAGAACATGGGGTTCGTTTTCGGGTTTTAGTAACCTTCCTTGGACGAATAGTGATGGCAGTTTTGTGTTATTTTGCACATCAGGCAGTCAATTGATTTATGCAACCCAAGCAAATATTGTTGGGTTTAGCACCGTTCCAATCACAACATTCACTTTGCCTGTGGCATGCTTTAATGTATGGACAAGGCCTGATTCTACAACAGCATTGGAATATCGCATTTGGGTTTGTCCTGTGGTATCAACAACAGACCTATACTATTCAGATAACTCAGGAAGCTCTTGGACAGCCGTAACAGTAGATTCGGGATATACCTTTACCTATTCATATTTAAGAGGTTCTGATGATGGTTCGGTGCTATATGTCATGCTTGACAATGGAGCAGCTAATACAGGTAGATTCTACAAATCAACCGACAATGGTGCTACTTGGACTCAGTTAATACCCGATGCGGGATACACAGGTCGTTTTCAAGTTTATCAAGGTGATTTTTGCGACCCAACAGGTCAGTTTATTTTCCTTGGTCAATTGCAGACAAACGTAGCGTATGTGTCTTCAGACTATGGAGTGACTTGGATAAAGACCACAAACACAGGTGGAACATGGGGATATGGTATGATTGTTTACTCAATACCTGAAACACTATTAATACAGGAGCTATTTATTGGACCGACCAACAATCAAATAACTAATATTGGGAGAGGTTCATTAGCAGGGAATGCGTGGACAGAAACGTATATTGACTCTATTAAGTCAGCTAATTGGATTTATAGTGGAAATCAAGGCTCATTAAAATATTTGACAGCAACACGAGGTATTGAACTTTTTCATGCAGAAACTCTAAAGTCCGATGTAGATATTGAATTTAGCGTAACCGCACAAGATGGTGCAAACAGCAGAAACATTGGAATTCTTTTTAGGTATGTTGATGGCAATAATTGGATAAGGCTTGTAATAGGCAAGAGCTCAAGTGGTTCTTGGTTTGCACTTATTCAAAAAAGGATTGCAGGCGTGTACACATCAATTGCATCAGCAACAGGTATTACTACAATGATTGGAACATACCGAATAACAGCAAATGGTAGCGCAATAGAAGCCTATTTTAACGGCTCTTTAATTATGTCAGTTACTGAAACAGACCTGCAATCAGCCACAAAGCACGGTTTAATATTTGCGTGGGTTTCAAATGGCAGCACAATTAGTAATTTTAAGTATAACAATTTTACCCTGTATGAATACGGAGCAAGACCTTAACTGATATGGATTTATACCTAATATTTAACGTGCCACCATATTTTGACTCTTTGAGTGCAGCACGAAATGTGAATGTAATGCTTTCTTCTATTGGTACTGCAAGCAGTTCGGGAGATGAGAATTATTTGCCAATACAGGCATTAAATGGCGGTTTGTATGCGATAAAATTCAATGATGAATTTGAATTTACCAAGTATCTAACAAAGCCATTGTCAGATGTTTTTGATGTTTTTATAGGACTTACAGAAAACGAAAAGGCATTTGCCGAAATTACATTGTATGTCGGTCAATGTAGTTTATTGGCGATTACACAGGAAAGCCAAGATGTGGCGACATATGAAGAATTAGTGGATAGAGGATTATTATCATGACAGTATTATGCGACACAACAAGGCAAGTTGATGATTGGAAGCATATGCAATGGGCAATAAGGATAACAGCACCTAAGTCAATGCTATTTGAAACACCAATTTGTGTGCCTATGTTTGCATATCTATCCATCAATCAAAACACAATAGTCAATAAAGATGATACAGATTATTATGTGTATGTTAATGTAATTGAGCAAGATTTTCAGTATATTATTACTACATATAATTTAACAGTAGAAAATAGACCTACTCAGTAAAACTTAAACTAATTAAAAATGATTAAAATACAAGATGTAATAGTACCTACCAAAGGAACCGGTAAGTATTTAGGTGTAAGAGCTTTAACTTTTGATATTACGCCAACTAATGGATTATCATTATATTGGTCCATCCATGTAGAAGATACAGTTATAGAAGATGATGTAGAGGTTAAAAAACCAGGTATCACAATCTTAGACGGTAATTTAAACCTACCTCAAGAAGTGTATGACACATGGGGTACTGATGATTCACATATAACCGATTGGGTTTTAAATGAACTTAACTTAACTAAAATATAAAACAATGATTCACGCAACACAATTAAAGCACAATAGAGCAACTTATGAAAATGTATACTTGTTCTTAAATCTATATCTTAATGGTCCAGGTATAGCGCAAGCAGAGGCTATTATTTATATTGATCAAACAATAAAGAACCCGATTGCTAAAATGATTTTACCTAATTACAGTTTTGATACATTAGGTCAAGATCCATTAGATACACTGCATACACTAACAATTGCAGATCTAGAGAATGACAATCCGACAGCAACTTTTACAGTAGTAGATCCAATTTTAACTTAAGAATATGAAAAACTTATTAATTATCAGCTTTGCATTTTTGCTTAGTTCTTGTTTTGTTACAAAAAAACAAAGACGAAAAATTTGTAAAGAGTGTGCAGTTACTACCATAGAGTATGTTAAAGATAGCATCTACATAAAAGATACTGTTGTTTCTGTAAAACCGGATAGTTCCACAATGGAAGCTTTACTTGAGTGTGATAGTTTTGGTAACGTGAGAATAGCTGAGATTGAATCTTTACAGGGCAGTCTTGTAAATCTACAAACTAAACTGAAAAATAACAAGTTTAAAGTTATTGCTAAAACGGATACTATCAAAGTATATGTAAAAGGAAATACAGAGATAAAGTATAGATACAAAACTATTGAAAAACATATACCGGTATATAAAGATTACTGGTGGAAAATACCTTTTTTGATTTGGGTAATTATAGCCACTTTTATGCTTTTTATAACATTTAGAAAAACAGTTTTTACTTTTATTAAAACCTTGATATCATGATTGCAAAACAAAGATTAAGAGAAACTATTACTACTGTCATAGGTGTACTCTTTTTTATTGGAGCACTTGCTATGGTTTTTATGAATGTATTTTATGAAAAAGATTTTGCAGCTTGGTCTACAATTATTCCTATATCTTTATTGGGTTGGGTTTTTTTGTGGTCAAAGAATTCATTACTTGAGGGTATTACTTTAGGTTTATTCAAGGTTAGAAATCAGGATGAATATTAGTTAATCCCCTTATTTATTTGTATATTAGTATATAACCGTATTCAATATGAGCACCTTTATTCAAGAAGTATTAGGTCTTTTAAATAGAAAAAAATCTGTAGATACTATTGATCTTAGTAAAGATTATTTTGAACTTGGTAGAAGACGTGATTCTACTTTGCTTACAGTGGGTTACAATCCTAGTATGGATCCCTATGTTATAAAAGCATCTGATTTTGTATGTTCAATAAAGTCTGATATTCTACAAGGTTCTTATAACTATATACCGGTTTATGTAGACTCTGCTGATCCAGATTGTCCTAAAGGACACTTTATAGATTCTAAAATATATCAAGATCCAATAACAAAAACTATAGTAATTCAGGATGACTTACAACTAGATTACGATCTTTATGATAATGCAGGTTCTCCAGGTACACCAGGTCAAGTTTTAACAAAAACACCAACAGGTGTTCAATGGTCTGCAAGTGGAGGAACACCATATGCATTAAATGTAGAAGATGAAGGAGTGGTTGTTTTATCAAATCCAGGTGTTATTAATTTTGTAGGTGATGGTGTTTCAGTACAAGAGAATCCTTTTCCAAGCGGTATTGCTGAAGTAACTATTCCAGGATTTACTTTTGATGTTCAAGATGAAGGAATTTTATCTAAAACAGATCCTGCTTATATCAATTTTAAAGGTCTTGGAGTTCAAGCATTAGGACTACCAAGTGGTGGTGTTGATGTTACTATTTTTAGTGGAATAGAAGTACAAAATAATGGAGGTAGTATAGTTAGCAACCCAAGTGCTATTAACTTTACGGGTTCTGGTGTAACTGTTACTCAAAGTCCTGTTGGAGTTGCTCAAGTTTCTATAGCAGCAACTGTTGCAAATGCTGCTTTTTATCAGACTTTGGGAAGCACAACTCCTTCTAACTTAAATGGTCTTAGCTTACTTTATTTAGGTAGTTCTGATGGTACAAAAACAGGTTGGCAGTTTAGTGCTACTGGTGATACTCAATATGTATCAAGTATAGGTAGCTTTAGAAAGGAATTTGGAGGAAACGGTACCAATATAGATGACTTTGTAAGAAATGTACAACTTATAACAAGCACACCTTTAAAATACACTAGGGTAGATGATGGTACTGGTTTTCTTTCTATTGATAGTTTATATTTAACTGCTGGTAAAAAACCAAAAAGAGTTATTAGCGGTAAACCACTTTTAAGTTTACTAGGAAGATCTGCCGCATTGACCATTATAGGAGAAGATACAACCACTTCTTCAGCTTTAACTTTAGAGGACGGTAATGAAACAGAGTGGGCTTATTTTTATAATGATCAAAGTGTTCAATTAAAAAATAACACTACCGCTAAAGATAGTTCTGCTATTTTACAGTTAGACTCAGATACTAAAGGTTTCTTAGTTCCAAGATTGACTACTGCGGAAAAGACTAGTATAGCAACACCAGCAACTAGCCTTATGGTTTTTGATACTAATTTAAATGAATTCAATTATTATGATGGCAGTGCTTGGGTAGGTTTTAATACACAAAAGTATACAGCATTACTAGGTTTTTATTCTAACTTTACAATAAGTATCGGTTCAACTTTTACTTATTATGATTTAAATCCTTCTCCCGCAACTGTAAGTTCAAAGTCTCCATCAGATGCACCATTTACACTTGATGATAGTGCAGCAACAATTACTTATACAGGTTCGGATGTTATAAACGTAGTAATTACCGCATCTGTAACAGCAACTATAAATACCACAGATGGAACCAAAAGAAACTATACTTTTCAGATAATAAGATCAACTGCCGGTGCTCCAGCTGGTGCATTAGGAACATTAATCTTGAAAGGTGAATCATTAAATACTGATAGTATTACTTGGTTTAGTAGTATCACCACAATGGCAACGGGTGAAACAATTAAATTACAAGTAGCAAATCAAACAGATACACAAGACATAGTAATCAATAGATTTAATTTTGAAATAAGACAGGTTTAATTATTATTTGTAAATTTTACTTTTGAATTTAGGTGAGCAACCTAAGTAAATTGTAGATTTTATTTTTTGTTTTTCTATTTTTGAAATTTTACTTTTATCTAAAGTTTGATTTATCACAGCCTCTGCTAAATTTTCATCAATCTCATGATCATTGAAAGGAATCATAATCTGACCACTTTCATTTCTTGGTGACGTCTTAACTAACAAATCAAAATCAGCAGGTGGTGTAGACAAAGCATAGAGCTTTTTATATATGTCTATTATGATTTCTTGATTGTTTTTTTTACTCATAACGTTTGAATTTTAGAGAATGGGATAGAACAGGAAAACTACCCCATTTACTCTCTATTGACTGTATAATCTTAATTAAACCTGTTTTTTTCTTTTATCAAAAATCTAATAATTAGACTTGCAATTATGATATTTAAAAATAACCACATTTTATATTTTAAATATATCAGATTCTAAATCAACTTCAACATTAACACTATCAGGTATATCAAAGTCTGTTAGCTTGATACTATCATTGTTGTTAAACTTGGTATTACTTAAAAATTCAGTTGTAATAAAATCATGAAACGCTTTTGTATTTGCTAACCAGTAACGGGGATGTGTTTTCTTTAATGCATGCGTTACATGGTTATAAAAACTCCACAAATTGTTTTCATCAACATTATAGTTAAATGTAGAATTTTCCATTTCAGATTTTATTACTGTAAGTTGTGTAGGCTCAAGTAATTCTTTTTCATAGTAAAGTCTACCTAAAAGCTCAGCTTGTGTCCTTTTAGAAATACTAACTTTCTTGATATTATCTCTGTCTTTTATTATGTTTTTAAATGTGTTTTGAGCATTTTTAATTTGATAAGTGATTTGATTTAAAATATCAAAGTCAGCACTACCGGTATGCTTTCTAGCAAAATTCATTTCACCACAAACCATACCATTGTTACAAACAAACACATAAGCTCCAATAGAACATTGAAATCTAATTGACTTATCATATGAGTTAGTCCAGGCAAACATCATTCCTAATTCTGACTCATCATTTGAATTAAAGGATTGCGGTATAATGTGATATATACCTTGAGCAACATTACATCCTTGATTTGCTTTATATACTTCATTTGTTATTTTGAAACCGCTATTGTTAAGCAGTCTAATTGTGTTATCTATCACAAATTTGTGTGATATAACTGTGTAAGAGTCTGCATGATTTGGCAGACTTGCGTTCTCCAGATATTGTCTGGTAACTTCTTTTGGTTTTTTGTATCCCATATTTTTTTTAAACTTTAGTGGTGTAAATATACTAAATAATATTCAGACAATCAAATTAAAATATGTATCTGATTGTGTCTTCATCAAAATATTTTGTATATATATTTTTGAATTTACTTAACAGTTTGGTTTTCAATTCAATAGGATATCTCATAATACCTTGTTGATTTTTAATTTCCGAACTATACTTCATGAGCTCTTTTGCTTGATCTGATGATCTTAGCATTTGATTTTTGTGATTAGTAAGTGCTATTACTTCACATTTATTTTGTCCTGCATTTTCTAATACCTCTTTAAAAAGTGCATCATAATGCTGTTCCCAACCGGGGTAAAAAATTAAAGGACTGTAATTACAATGTACTTCCCAACCAAGTATCTTTAACCTATTGATATCCAGTATTCTATCTGAAATCTTTTGCATTTTAGGTTCCAGTATATCGGAATATACTTGAGGCATAAGGCTTACTCTTACTCTTGGCTTCTTGTTAAAATGATTCACATCCAGCTTTAGTAAGCTTGGATATTTAGTTGCCATTGTAGAGTTTAATCTTGGATGATCATCATATCTTTTAAGATAATCAATTAGGGGCTCAGGTAAATGTTTTTGCATTAAGACTAAGTCTGTATTACAAGCAATATCCACCATAGTATATACAGGGTCTTGTTGATCTGGTACTTTAGTAAAACCTTTTTCCCATTCAACAACAGACTGAAATATGTCATCAACATTTGTGTTTACAAAGACTCTATCTCCATTATACCTAGACATATAACAATAAGTGCTAACACAGCCACCAAAACAACCATAGATTAAATTGGGAGCAATACAGTTAGCACTATTGTTATTATCCTTTGTATTAAGAGTCTTAGTCTTTTGATGCTTAATCACTAGAAATAATTTCTTTAATATCAGAATAAGCAAGACTACATTCATGAAATTCTGAACCGCCTTCTTCTATTTCTGATAAAGCTAGATAATATATACTTTTAATCTCTTCTTTTTTATCAGGATATTCAAGAATATGCTGTTGAGTAAATTTAAATAAGCTTTCTTTATTCATTGAATTATAATCTTTCTAACGTTTTTAACAAGGTTTTCCAAGTTGTCATCATTTTCAATAATGTAATCAAAATCAAAACCATCAAGAGCTGTTTCACTAGGATGAGCTTCTGCAAGTTCTTTCATAGATGTACCATAACCAGGTCTATTTATTCTAATAATAATACCACTTCTTTTTTTAATAGCATTATACTCATTTGGAAATCTTACATCTGTGATAATCCACTTTTGATCTTTTGAATAATCTGCAAATAAAGCATTTACCCAAGTGTCTTCATGAACATTATTTCTCATAGCATCAGTTCCAATTTTTTGCAAAAGCTCTCTTACTGACATCATTTTAAGAAAGCTGACATTGCTGAAAGCATCAAACTCATTGACTTTGCTCCATTCGCGTCCAAGAATTGTTTTTTTAAATTCTTGATCTTCAAACTTTTCTACAGGGATTCCTGTAAGTAAACTGGCAATTATCTTAGTTTTAGTTGCAAACTTTTTAATTTCATAAAGATCATTATTATTTGTTATATATAGATCTCTAATAATTGCACCAACAGTATCTTTGCCTGAACCTATTTTACCACTAATCCCTATTAAGTTCATTCCTATATTTAATTTCTTTTCTAATAAGATTCATGTGCCATTCGGCACCATCATAATCTAAAACAGCTTCTAAGTGATCATCTTCCATTTCAGATAAAGGAATCCATTTAAGTGGCTGTTTTCCATCCACACCTCTTGAACCACGTGTAGCATACTGTCTGACAGTTTCATACGGATCATCATCATATACTGCAAAGATTTTGATTTTACTCATATCTTTAGCACCATATCTTAGATAATCTGTACCGCCATCCACCATTGCATTATTAGGACAAGAGCACGTTTTATAGTCATGTCTGTGGTAACTAACAATTGTTTCATTACACTCCAGACATGTGACAGAATTATAAACTAGTTGCTTATCACTTGGCATCTTTTACAAATTGTCCATTGACCATTTTACCGGTTCTTTTACTAATGACATTATAAGCAGACTCAAGGCATTCTTCTAATTTAAGATTTTGCATCTTAGCCTGGATAATTAATGTAACCATGATATCTCCCATTGAGTCAATGATTTCTTCACGGTCATTTGTGTTTACAGCTCTACAGAATTCTGTAGTCTCTTCTAAAGTTTTAAGGGCCTGTGCCATAGGTGTGGCTTTGGACAAGATTCCCTTGTCCTTAGCCCAACTTTCTACGGCTACTTCTAATTCAAAATAATCCATATTTAAAATAAAGTTAATTGATTTATTGGTTTGTTTACTATGTTGTCAATTTCAGATTCAATAGCTTCAATATAATAAGCTTTATCAATATTATACATTTCCCATTTTGGTTTAATTTCTATTTTATTAAAAACTAATTGCATCCATTTACCAGCTTCTAATTGCGCTTGTCTTCCATCTTCACTATTTACTTTAACAATTTTAACACTAGATTCAGAATTAGACTTGCATATATAATATCTATTTATTTTTTGAAGCATTTCTTCTTTGTATTTACCGTCTTTTAAGTATTTAGCTACTTGTCTCCAATCACCTTTAGATTTAGCACCAATACAGTAATCTAAAATGTTTTTGTTTTGTTCTAAATATTCTTGTGGTAAAGTATTATGAATAAAGTAATTATAGATAGCTTTAGGTATTACTAGTTTAGATTTGTTCTTATGTAATGCTAATTCATGAAAGTCAAATCTACCTTTTAGTTTAGCTGCCGCATATAAAAATTTATCACCATCAACTTTGAACATGTAATGAGGATTTTCTTTTCTCACTTCTCTCCATGTTGTAATATCAACTTGCTTAAAATTGCTTAAGGCAATGTAGTTATTTACATCACCAAGTATAAGTTTTTGATACTGATCGTGCTCTAGTGAAAGACTGGTTATACTTTCCCATTCTTTACAAATTTCCATATACCGCTCTACATAACTTCTGGGTATTCTTGTTTCTATACCATCTGTATTTTGCATTAAAGCAATAGCTCCTGGTATTCTAGTCATAATCATTTCATATAACATCATGAGAGTTAGTTGACCATTAACTGTAATACGCATACACAATTCAGGATCATAGAAGAAACTATCTTTATCATTACTCAAACCAAAAGTAGAGTTTAGAATAATTTTATAAACATAATTCATTGGATCCTTTTTAGGAATCTTTTTTCTTTCCTCAAAGAACCATTCATACTGATCGCAAAATTCTTTTGCTGGAAAATGCCCAGGAGACCATTTGTTTCTAATAACAAGATTAGGATAAAAAGATGTAACATCTGAACTTATGATAACATATTCATCGTTAGATTCATATACAGCGGGTTTCCTAGCACCATGAACACCACCTAAACCAAAGTCTGTTTTAACATCTTTGAAAGTTACAGAATATTTAAAACTACCTTTTAAGTTTTCTGGATTAAGTTCAACAGTCTTAAATCTTTCTAAGAGAGATTGAAATTCTAAAGATTCAAACTTTATATATGGTAAAATAATATTAGATAGTTTAATTATACTTCTATATGTTCTCATTTCCTTAATATCTTTTTTTGAGATATTAAGTTTTTTTGACATATAATAAGCAAACAACTCTTTACTTATTCTAGGTTCTGATGCACTATATAAATTAATGTTGTATGTCTCTGTAAGTTTCTTTCTTAGTTTAATTTGAGGTTTAGATCTTTCAAATATTGCTTTAGTGGACTTAACATCATTAATACAATACTCTACTATGGTATTTAACTGTTCCTTAGTTTCAATTAAAGTATCATGATGAATTGGCATTTCAAGGATATTGTCCCAATCCATACTATACTGTATCCATTTAAGACTAGATCTTTTAGCTGGATTATCCCAGTGATGCATTTTAAATAGGTCTATTTGACCTATAGACATCTTCCATTGAGGATAATCTTGAAACTCTTTACTATTACCTTTTTGAATACATTGACCTGCATACTTGTAAATGATTTCAGCAATTTCACAACCAGAAAAATTAGACCACATTACACAGTTATTAAGAATGTAATGTGTAACTTGACCATCAAATGCTAAACCGTTATATGATATGTGCCATTCTTTTTTGTTTTTGTTTTGGTTTAGAAAATTTACGAAATCTTTAAAATCATTTTGCAGGTCATGAATAATAAAAATTTTTTGTTCTGATGTTTTGTAATGTTCAAATACTGCAACAAAACAATTACGCAAGGTTTCATAATCCATTACCCAGTGATTCATTATTACTTTGTATATTTTAGTTTTACATTAGCTGATATAGGTACAGGATCTCCGTTTTCATCTATTCTAACAAATCTGACATTTGTTGATAATATAACAACCTGATTTCCTGAATAAACATTATGAGACCTAGCTTCCATATAAAATGTTATACTGGTATTACCAATATGTACCACCTCCGCATAAATTTTTATAAGCTGACCTTCTTTGGCAGGTTTTTTAAATATACACTTATCAATCATAACTGTTACCATTCTTGGTGTATCACAAACTTCCATAGCGTAGGCTGCAGCAGCAGCATCTAACCACGCAAGCAATTGACCACCAAATAGATTAGCATGAAAGCCTAAGTCTGATTTTTTAATTGGATGTGTTGTAATTAATTGCATAAGAGATAAAAAAAAGGGTATTTCTACCCTTTTCTTTTAAACAAATATGAAAAACAAATAAAAATTAAGGCATTATAATACTAGATGTTTTTGTTTCTTTAACATCAGCAAAAAACGGAAGAATGTCAAAGTCAGCTGCATTAATGGCAAACATATAAATAAAATTTACAATCTCATCCTTTTCTGTGATATAAATTTCAGAAAAAGTTTCAATTTGAACTCTTTGTTCTTTTACGGTTTTACCTGTTTCCTTATTTGGAACTTTTAGCTTTATAGGTTGACCAGTATCATCAAGCCTGGGTACCATATGCATAGCTTGTTTTTTAACCTTGCTTATTACAGCAAGGATACCAGAAGAAGGATCAAACATTGCCTCTACATAAGGGCAATCTTGAGTTACTGGAATCATACTAAAGGACTTCATTCCTCTGAATGCTGAGGTGATCAGCATCATGTTTGGGTTTATGTTTTTATTAGACATCTTAATAGTTTTTTTTCAAAGGTAAAGGTTTCTGTTTTAATAGTTGTATTTCTTCAGGAATTTTCTCGTACAAAGTTTCTTTAATCAAATCAGGTATACTACATACTTCGTAAACCTCTTTAATTATCTTAAGGTTTACCTTTAAGCTTTCTGCATACAAATCATGATAATCAGAAGGGTTTAAAAAACTTTCAATGTATTCTGACACTTTACCATTATTGTCAAAATACTGAGTAATCTTATTCTTTGCTCCAATTGAAAGCTTCGAATATTTACCAGATACAAACATCATATGATCATATTTGTATGGTCTCATGTCAAATATATAAATTTGCTTGTCTTCTAAACTATGATATAAATCTAAAAGACTGTGATTCTTTAAATATTTTAATTCAAAGTTTTTAAAATCTACTGTTTTCTTGTTGTTGTATACACATATTAGTTTATAATCTTCAGTTGTGTAAAGATTATCCCAGCAGATATAAGTATCTGCCGGGACATATTCTAAACCTTTTTTTAATCCTAATAAAGGATATAAAAACAATTTACTTTTTTGAAAATATTCTGTGTATACTATATTCATTTTATAGTACTACTTTTCCAACAACAAACTCATATGGCAAAGAGTATTCGTTATTTTGATAATGAAATGATGCTTTGTCAAGTACTCTTTTAAGATCTTCAGTCCAATCAATAAGAGTTGCTCTTGATACATCAAATACATATACTTGATCATACCTGTCAATGACTACAAATTTAAACAATATTCTGTAGTCTTGTTTTTCTTCAGGTAAATTTTCAAAGACTAGCTTACAGTAAATTGCACACTGCAGCCAATAGTTATAAAACTTTATAGTTTCTGGAAAGTCTGCTAACCATTTGCTGCTGGTTTTAAGATCGCATATTGTTACTAATTTTGCATCATCATCTATTTCATAAAAATCAATATAACCCTTTAAACCAAATGGAAAATTTTCAAGCTTGCATTCTAAATATTGCTCTGAAAATGTTTGAATAGGATCCAAAGCAAAATCAGTTTTTTTCTTTGCAAAAAGAAGCTTAACTTTTTCATTACTCATGATAATGTTAGCTTGTTCTTTACACTTAGCTAATGTTTCAGAATCTATCACATCCACCTTTGGGTTATTGATAAATTTCCAATACTCTAAATTATCCGCACATTGAATTTTAATAAGTCTTGCAGAATCTTCTTTAAGACTTTGATATAAATTTTCTTCTTTTAGAATATCTAGTATTGTTGTCTGTAATTTTTCAGACATCAGATTTATGTCGGGTTTTCCCATCATTAAACTTTTTTCTGCTAGTTTATGAAGGATTTTTCTAACATTATCTGTAGGCGTTTTACTTGGTGTAACCTTAAACTTTTCTTTTAGTTTTTCTGGTTCAAAAACTAAACAGTGAATAAGCTTACCCTCAACTAAGTGCTTTTCTAATCTTTCATCTCTTTCTCCAAGAATATAATCTTTGTAAAATAAAGATGGTGAAAATAATAATTTGTTTAGTGATGAATAACTAAACTTGAAATCTTTAGAGTAAAACTCTTGTTCTTTATCTGTCATTTAATTCTGTATTATAAAGCAGTTTCTTTAATAATGTGTCATTAAACGTGCAAAAAAAAGCACCTTATTGTATTTTTCAATGCACATTGATAAGGAGTGGGGGTCCTAATTTGTTAATTAAAGACCCCCTGTTAATTATGGCAACTCCTTAATAAGTTAACTCAAGCTGTTTTGTAATTTCATTTTTAATTACTTCTTGACCATGATCATTTAAAACCAAGTGTTTTTTATACTGAGGTTTTAGCTTAATATCATCTAAACTAAAATCAAAAACGCTACTTTCAAAACCTAAACTTTTATTAAAAAAGTTAAACATTTTCAAAGATATTACCTTAAATGCAAAAGGTGTTAAAGCTTCATCTTTAATAAGCGTTTCAATTAATTTATTATACCTATAAGGAACATGCAAAGAAATATTATTTTGGAAATGCATATAGTTTGAAAATCTTTTTCTTAAACTTCTGACATTAACACTATTCCAATTTGTCGCTTGATTTTTGAATTGATGCGTATAAAAACAAAACATTAAAGCTATTTTATCAAATGATTTTTCAATATTACAATTAGCAATTGTTTCCAGAGCGAGAGTAATATCATCAACAGAATTACTCTCAATCATTTTATTTATGTTATCATAATTTGATTCATCTATAATATAACTGTCTTCAGTGGTCATAGAACACATATCTAAGTCAAGAATCAAGTTGTCTGATTTACTAATATTGAAAATAAAAGATTCATCACTTACCGTGTAAAAATAATCATCTGCAAAAGGTAAATCTCCTAAAGTCCCAAGACTATACATACTTAAACCTCTATTGAGACATATAAGACAATCTTCATCTAAATCTAATTCTGTTTTTTTAAAATCTTGAATAATCTTAAATATAGATGGTGACCATTTACTTTTGGTCATTTCAATGTATTTTTCAAAACTTGATAAATATATTAGTCGTCTATATTCTATAGTTGCAAGACTATTTAAAAATTCCTTAGATACGATTTTATAATCAGCTTTACTTTCAGATCTTGTTACTGATAAATTATACTTTTGTTTAAGAAGAGATAGCTTGTTTGTCGGTAATGTAATATTAGGATATCTATAAATAACTTTATTTTTTAAATCGGATGCTTTAATTTTAATCGTATTTATTTCTATATTATTTTTTTTAATATTTATATTATTTTTCAGTAAATCTTCTTTGCTTAGAATATTAACTTCATTTTTATACAATTCTTTTACACATAATAACCCATTATCTGTAAAAATTTTCGCGTTAAAATATTTCATTTTAGATATTTTTGAAATTCTGGTATAATAGATACATTAAAAGTATATAGATTTCTATTATAGATAAGAATATCTTTTCTACAAATAGGCTCTAGGAATTTAAAACTTTCTTTATCTAAAAGATTATCTTTTTCAAGTGTAAATATCATATTTTCAGAATTAATCTGAGTATATGGATATTTTTGATTAGATATCCAAAATTGAACGTCTTTATTCCTTTTAAATTTATACATATAATATTCTATTTTATTAAATAAAACCCAAAGTAAATGGTGATTTTTTTCTAAATTTATTGTAGGTAAAATTTTACTTACAATTTTAATATCATCATCATTATAACTTTGAACCATGTTATATATGGAGTCTATAAGTTCTTCTGTTATGTCTTGTGTCATATTAGAAGAAGACATAATAGTATTAACATTAACCACATCTTTTAAAGAATTTGTTTCTAAAGCATGTGCTATGTTTAAAGACATTCCTGTAATCATGTATTCATCATCTAAAGAGCCTAAAGAAACAAGGCTTCTTCTAACATTCTTCATTGTTGAATCATGTGCAATAATATTCAGATTACTATCTCTTAAAACCTGCGAACAATGTTCATCAGGTGTTATATAATTATAATAGACAAGTTTTGATAAAAGCAATGTAGATTGAACATAATCACCAGACATTAATTTTTTATGAAAACAATCGTGTGTTATTATAAAATCTGCTTTTTCATAATCATTTACTACAACAATACCGTTTCGTTTAAGATTTGCTTTAATTCTTTCTATAGAAACTGGACATTTAGGTAGAATAAAAGCTCTTTTATAATTTTTCCAATTTTGATTGAAAGTTTCCCTTAAAAGAGTTTCTTTTATATTTTCATAAATACCAGAATTACTTGTACATATTACTTGCTCAACAGTATCTGTCTTAGAAAGTACCCCATATACAGGGGCACTTTCTAAACCAAAATACTTTAAAGCATCATCATTAAATTTTTGATAAACTGATTTACTTGTCATATTATTTCATTGTCATTTTAATGATTTCAGGATTCATCATCATTTTGTTAAACTTTTGCTTATTACCATTAAAGATTGTACGTACAACTAAATACTTTAAGTCATTGGTAAAATAATCTTTTGTAGATAAAGCAATCAAACGATCTGTAATCTTTTGGTTAATTGTATTATCCTTAGAATATACAACAGCATAGTTTGCTAAACGAGTTGCTAAAGTGCATGCAATATCAGCTCTGTAGTTATCACCACTACCAATACAAGACTTAAGTTCACCTAAAATGTATGACTCATTATCATGTGTCAAAAGATCTTTAGGAGTAACCAGTTTGTCAAGTTTGTTATTAATAAATACAGTAAACATGCTTGCAAATGCATCACCAACAGAACCTTCACCAATCATTTGAATCATACTTAAGTTATCTTCAAAAGATTCAAAGCTGGAAATAGCATTAAAGAAAGTTGTAATTGATCTTGCATTAGTTTCAGTTGTAACCAATTCAGGATGCAATAACAAAAAGTTGATACAACGTGAGTCAATTCCTGCTTCTTCTGCCCAACGCGCCCATACATCAATGTCAAACTTCAAGTTTGCAGTAATATAACGTGTCTTTTGCGCAGCATCTATTGAATTAACCATGTAGTCACCATTATCTGGATTTGATGTCAAGATAATGTGCCAGTCTTTTGGAAGAGACCATGAGATGTAGGTTTGGCGGTCAATTAATTCCATCACAGCTTGAATAAACCTAACGTCAGCACGGTTCCAGTCATCTAACAATAGTATACCACCATCTTTTTTATCAGCAATCCATTCTGGTGCACAATAAGACATTCTGTTCTTACCTGTCATTTTATATCCGTTTTTAAGATATTCACTAACAGCAAGTTCATCTACCCATGCACCGACTTTTTTAACTTGATTTCCAGTGATGTTAGATACATCTGCAGATGCGGCAGCTCTTTGTGCTGCTGTATAATTGATTGTATTTTGAGAATTAGAAGAAATTGCTTGTTCCTTATACATCTGAAACTGACGTACAGGGAATCCTACCAAATCCCCTAATTCCTCAATCTGTGCTAAGTTTAACTTTACAAAATTTAAATTATGTTCTTTTGCAAGTTCTACTACAGTAGACGTTTTACCAATACCAGATTCACCCATTACTTCAATGGCAACTGGTGGTTTACTTTGTGCTTGTAAGAATCTGTTGTTGTTAATAATGTGATTTACGAAACCTTTAAGGTCGTCAATGTTTAAATTTACTTGTGCCATAATTAATTTAATTGAATTGTTTTACCGGGTAAATAATCTACCATTCTTGATTTGCTGCTAAGAACCCATAAAGCATTCTTGGGGCAATCTACTGGAGCAGAGCATTCACCATCTGTTAAATATATAAGAGCAGTATACCGCCCGTGTTTATTAAAGTGATTAATAACAGGTTGGAAATCAGTACCTCCACGACCTTGGACTTTCCAATCTTTTTTTGGATTAAAATCCTCTATAGAATTTATTTGAGTATCACATTGTGCAACTGTAATCTTATGACCAGTTTTATGCATATGATTTAACTCACTCATAAACTCTATCAGTTCTTCATTACTTACAGAACCTGAAGTATCAATACCTACAAGAATATGATTCTTATGTTTAATCTTTAAGCCAGGGTTTTCCGTATATCTTTTGTTATACTTTCTCTTTAACTTCTTTGTATAGATAATAGATGAATTACCAACAAATCTTCTAAGATAACCTCTCCAATCAAACTTTGGTGGTTCAATTGTAAATAGTCTTTTAAAAATATGTGCCAGTTCTCCAGGTAAATGCCCTTGTCTTTTCTCAGTTTGGTCAGCTGCTTCTTTAAGTTGATGATCAATTTGTTTTTCAATCAACTTCTTTTCAGCTTCAGATAAATTATCAAACTCTTGCCATGTCTTGTGATCATAAATACTTTCACCATCCATTTGAGAAAGAATGTTATTTAAAGTTTCAGATGTACCATCCTCACGGGCTTGTTGTAAAAGATCATAATATACTTTTGTACCTGCTTTTATAGGAAGATTCAATTCCGGAAACTTATCTAGTGTCAGACCTCCTTCAGGTAGATATTCTTTATCTATATATTGATTGATCTCAAGATCAGCTGCAATATTGAATAATTTGTGGTCTGGATACATGTCTTTAACAGTCAAGTGACCAAAGGCTATATGAAGAAGCTCATGCTTCAAAAGACCTATCGTATGATTTTGAGATAAATCACTAACAAAATCAGGATTTATAGAAAGCTCTATACCAATACCGTTTTTACTAACACCAGCTGTCGGTATATCTTTTCTATATTTTTTGTTAAGACCTATTGAAAATAAACCATAAAAAGGTTCTGAAAATATCAGTAACTTAGAAGCTTTTGATATTTTGTCTATTGTGTTTTGGATATTGGCCATTTTATTTTTATTGATTGTTCTAATATAGGAACCGATAAATGTGTAAATGAATCAGTCATTAATCGTTCAATAGAATGCTTAAAGTAATCTTTAAGAATGTTATCTTCTATGAGACTTTCATCATTTGCAATTGTATTATAAATACTATTAAATGAATATTTTATAAAACGAACTGTATTCATATCAAACTCTTCTAAAAACTTATGCTTTTTACTTGAGTTTATGTTTTTATAAAGTAGTGTTATATATATAGTTGCAATATCTAAATTTTTAATATTAGATATTGCAACTTCGTAATCTTCACTACTGCCATTAAGCATACGCTCTAATTCCACTAATTCTTTGACGGAAATTTTTGTTTTAGTCATTTATATTTAAGGTTTTTTTCATCCAATCCGGACGAGTTTTACTGTTTAAGTGAACTATCCATTCTTTAGCAGAAGGAATGTAATTATTACAATCTTCCTTTACGTGTTGTTCACCTATGTATCTTGTGTATACTGTTTTACCATCTGAATTAATAAAACTTTTTCCAAAAATCTTTTCTGCTTCAAAGATTCCTTCAGAATGATGACGGAATAACCTATGATTTGAATGACCAAGCCATGCTTTAGTTTCATCAAACCATTCATGAATATGTAAATAATCTTCAGGTTTACCGCCAAACTTTCTTGCAGAACTTCTAGCATGCAAGTTTGGATGGGCCATTATATATCAAATATTGATACATCTTCCCAGCTATAGTCATGCGTGGTTCTTTGACTATACTCTACATCAGCTGTCATTGACTCAAGATTAATATCTATTCTGCCATAACCGCCATCATTATTATACCAATCAGCTCCTTCAATACACTCATCAATTAATTCATAAGATGCATCTCTCAACTTATTGTATTGTTCAACAGATATATAATCTTTTACTTGTGGTTTATCTTCATGTTGATAGTGACTTATATACTCTGCGCCTGCATAAAATTGTAGATCATCAACATCACCTGAATCACCAGAACCTGAGAAAGCAATTTCAATTTTTGTTATCCCTTTGTCTTTTAGACCTATTAACAGGGGTAGTATTTCTTGATTTAATTTTGCCATTTGCTTTAATTTCAATTATCACACCTGGATTATCTTTGTCATATTGATAATCATTAAATACTGGTTTAATGTTATCAACATTATCATCATTAATCCATCCATGCGTAACCATATCATCTTGTACGGTTTGAGCAGGATTAATATAATCAAACTTATGTTTGGTTCCTCTAATAAAAGTTAGTACGATTTTTACAGGAAGCTTATGTTTAGCTAATTCAGCTTTAAAAGCTGCCGCATATTTTAAATAATAAGCTTTAGCATTTTTTCTATAGTTAACTACTGTTTTACTAGCGATAAAATATTTACCTGTCCATCTACGACCATTTTTAGAGCTAGGAACATTTCCCGGTATAAAAAACTTCATATATATAATACTTTTTTAAAAAGTGGTTTTAAATGCTTATGAGTTTCCTTAAATCCATAATCTTTGGTAGCATCTGATATGTCTTTAGATATACTTAATGAAAATCCATCAATGTTATATTCTTTTTTATATCGTTCTATTGCATTATGACCTGCATCATCATTATCAAATACAGTTATTACTTTCTTATACTTTGTTTGTAAATTTTTAATGATATAAGGTTTTATAATTGTATTCTCACTATCTGGTGCTATAACTTCTATATTATAACCAAATCCTTTTAAACACATTGCATCTTTTAAAGAAGAGCAAATGACTAAATAAGGTTGGTTATATTTAAGTTGATCAATACCTTGAATATGGGACTTGAGCTTATGGAATTTATGTTTCTTTTTAAAAGGTTGATAGATTTTATAAGGATCATTATCAGAATCATAGTAAGCGTATATATACTCACCTTGTATTTTCAGTTTACTGATAGTTCCATTTTCATCTTTAATCATATTATAGTAATCAACAGGCTTGACATTATATTCTTCAAGCATTTTTTTTCCTATTCTATAACTCAGCCAATAAGAAGAATCTAAACTATTCCATTTTCTTGGATGTATAAAATCCAGTTCCCATTTATTCTGTGGGTTAAGCTTTATAAGTTCATTTTTATTACTTTTTATAAACGTGTTATAATCATATATTAGTTTATCACATGCTGAAGCATAGTCTAAATTAAAAAGTTTCATAATCAAAGTAACTTTGTCACCATAATTACCAGTTGAAAAATCTTTAAAAACGTATTGCATTTGATCTTTATTTACATAAATGCACATACTTGGTGTTTTTTCAGATCTATTAAATATGGATTTAATCTTTACACTCTGACCTGTTAACGTTTCATTTAGATCTAAATAATACTGGAAAACCCAATAACTGGGAACTTTGTTAATTTCAACTATTATATTTTTTGTACTAAACATAAATAAAAATGGGGGACTTATAGCCCCCCTAAATTTAACAATAAAATTCTACTAAAGATCAAAATCAGAACCTGCACTTTCATTTGAAGGTTCAAAATCATTTACTGTTGTAGGTTGTTTCTTAACAAGTTTACGTACATGCTCGTCATAGTTAAATGTAAGAAGTCTTCCCGCTGTTGATCCAACTGGTTCTAAAGGTAAACCAGCTTTAGATAAACGTGGCAAATGTAAATCTACATTTATATAACCATCGTTATTTTCCCACTCACGACCACCAATACAAGCATTAACGTAGTCAATGTTGGTAAAGATTTGTTTACAAGCATTTGTAAATTGCTCAATTGTATTAGCTTCAATCATGTCTACTTCATCTCTTTTACCTGTGACATCTGCCAAGAAAGCAATAGCTTTAACAATTTCTTGATCACGGCTTATTTTTCTACCGTTATCAAGAGTAACATCCTTATAAGGATAAGGAGACATTCTAACTCTACCTACCTGACCTTCATAACGAAGTCCGTTAGGATTGTTTGGATCAACCAAAAAGCCTTGAAATTCTCCGCTAACTGGTTCTGTTTCAACATTTAACGTAATGTTAAATGCTTCTGCATCATAAGGTGTAGGGTCAAAGCTGATGCTGTTGATTTTTACTTTGTGATTACCAGGTCCAAGTAAAGGACTCACTCTGTTTGTTGATACGTTTTTTGTGCTAAACATTTTTTTGATTTTTAAATTTTAAATTAGTCATTTTCGTATTTTTCAATACATTCTTTTACATGTTGAAGGTCATTTGAAATAAATTCCTTATCAAACATATCTATTGGTGATTTACAAGTATTCTCACCATTGTTTTTTGTTTCAAAACCATAGTGTAGAGTACCATCATCTTCTTTACGGACTTTGCCAAATAATACAATAGAGAATAAACCTTCTAATGTAAGTGCATTGTCAATCATTTTACCAACTGTTTTTGCTTTTACCTTACGATGGCCGTTAACATCTGTTGATTCTTCTGAATGTGTTAAGAAAAAGACATATAAATCATCTCTCAGATCTTTTGGAAGTTTGGCAACTTGTGCAAGATTAGCTGCAATCTGAGTAAATTTATCATAGCCTTTTTCATTAGCTTTATCAAAGTACTCAAAACTTGACATATACTGCCAATCATCAACTACTAAGTTTTTGATGTGCGGCATTTTTTCATTTACATGTAACATTGCTTTATAAACTCCCGGACCGCTTGATACACTGATCAAATTTCCATTTGGGTTTGATTTATCCAAAGGAATGTACTTTTTTTTCCAACCTTTAAAAGGTAAAGGTTTGTTAGCAATGTTAATGATTACTGTCTCTTTAGGATTAAGATTCCTAATAGACGTTG
>Ga0098073_1000193_pt1 | contig 22771 bp, 36 predicted proteins | sample 31_taG_FD_75060 | JGI IMG/M metagenome (GOLD analysis project Ga0098073, IMG submission 75060) | Marine viral communities from the Gulf of Mexico - 31_GoM_OMZ_CsCl metaG | ecosystem: Environmental > Aquatic > Marine > Oceanic | place: Gulf of Mexico | collected 2015-07-12
GGATCTTGAAGTAATTTAGCTGGTGCTTCTTCTCCTGCAATATCTCTAGCTAATTCAGTAGAAGCTAAATCTTGAGCCATATCTTGTGATTGTTCTAGCTGCTGCTGCATTTGCTGCTGAGTTCTTGGAAGCGCTTGCGGTACTCTTGAATCAACAGGAGATGGTCCCATGCCTGGTAAAGATATTCCAGCTCCCCTTCCTGTAAGCTGTTGGAATAAAGGTGATCTTGGGGCGAGTCCAATCAAATTACCTAATGCCTCACCTAGACCAGGTCTTCTAAAATATTCCTTCAATAAAGCTTGTTGTATTCCTGGTTCGGTCAGGGCAATTGATCTTGCGGCCTCTGGACTGAATCCAGCCTGCTCTAAACCTGCGAGAGATCTAGCTTTTTGCATTCTTGTTAATTGTTCTTGAGCCAGAGATTGTAGACCGGCTCCTAATCCTGCTCCTACGCTCTCGGCAGCAGTCCTGCGTGGTAAAACTTGTATCGCCATAACAGCCCCCTTAAAATAATCCCAAACCTTTTAAACCCCTAGCCCCATAGTAGCTCCCAGCTGCTTGTGCGGCGGCGGGTAATAGTTGTTCAAAGAAACCAGGTGTACGTGGACGCATTGCAGTTTCAAACTGCGGCTGTAGTCCCATTCCTAATAAACTTTGAAGTTGCGAGCCACGCTGTAACCCAAATTGAGCTCGTTGGGCTGCTAGTCCTTCTTCTAGCTGCCTTCCCGCAGCACCAAGCTGCCCAGCAAATGAAGGGCTGCTCAATGCTTGCGGCGTAGAACTAAGTGCAGTAAACCGCTCTGACAAGGTAGGGATGGTCTGCTGGATAAACTGCGACCTAGCTCTTTGCTCTATAGGACCAAAATCATACGCCTCTTGCAATCCACCTAAACCCATTTGTAATAAATTAGATAATGCTGCCGATTGTTCGGGGGTAAATCTAGGTGCTGCTTGAAATTCTTCTGGTTGACCGAACAGAAAATTATATAAACTTAAACCACGCCCTTGGGGTTGCGTTTGGGATATTGTCGAAATAGGCATTAGTGACTGCAGACTGATGGCCATGATAAAACTTTCAATCTTTATATTTTTAAAAGCCTATTATCATGGTTTAAAAACTCAATACCAAATTTACGAAATAATTTTAAATTATGTTGTTTAATTAATTTTATTTGCTAAGATTTAAAAAAACAAAAACCGTCTAATAAATCCAATAAGATATTATGTTAAATCACTTTATTAATGTCCTAATAATTTTCTTTACGGGTTACTTTTTATATGCTATCATCTTGTTCGGACAGGCGTTACCGTGCTTTTTATGTGCAAGTATATACTCTGAACGTAAACACTTCCACTGCCTTACTGTTTTGTTAGCTGTGCTGATTATAGATATTGTATTTAAGCTGTTATCACTATAATCCGGTGAAGCCTGTCTTTAATTTAAATTATTAAACCACCAATCATTTGGCCCCCAGTAAGCATTTGCGTAAATAGTAGGAGTTCTCTGGCTTGTTTGCTGAACAATAGTTCTTCTCTGCACTAATAACATTTGATTTTGATACTCTGGCTCAATCATTTGCAAGCTTTCCATGTCCATACGATCCTGAAACACCTTTCTTGCTGCTCCATACGCTATCAATTGCCACCATTCTTCCAGCTTTGGCTGTGGGCTTGAGTCTAGGAGCTCAGCGGGTCTTACAAATACGTCCAAGGTTATTTTATAAGCCTGGTCTGGTATAGGTCTTAATGTAAATTTACCATCATAAAAAAGAATGCTTTGCGGCCTAGATGGTTGCAATACAACATATTGAACATTTACGTTTTCGTTAGCCGCTGGGGCTGTTGGAAAATTTACGGTAAACTGGCCTGTTGTGTAGTTTATAGAACCATATGTATTTGCAGTGTCATTAGGTATTATTAAAGTCCCAACCAGTGGAGTAGTTGGGACATCGACCAAGACCAAGCTGTTGCCAGTTGTGTCTACAGAGTTAAATAATACATTGTTTTTTAATATTGTCACTTTTCCCACAGCCGAAACAGTACCCTGGTTAATCGGCAAGGTGCCAGTAAATGTAACATTGGCCCCGTCGCCTTTCTGGGCTAAAGTTTGAACATTGTTAGTATAGGGATAATTGTTATAAAACTCTGATCTTGATTCATAAAACCGGGCCCCATATCCCGCAACAAAAACAGGTTGATGTACGGTGAGATATTTATTCTTAAAATTATACAACGGCGATGTGCTCGGAGCAGTCTTAGTGTCATAGACATCTATAAACGGCTCAGAATAAAAGGAAAAGGTTTCTTTTAGGTTTAACAGCCTTAAGTGTTCTGGAAGGTCATACAGAACGAATGTGTTAATATATTCGTCTATTGTAGAGTCAGGGAGTTGTGATGAGCTAAGGCTTCTTGTTAATCTTCTTATCTTTATGCGAATTGCATCTAAGTTGCTGGCCATTTTGGCACCCAAAAAATATTTTTTATTACACTAACATAGTTAGTAAAGATTGCTAGCCAAAACATCAAAAGCCAGCAATCTTTGCTTGTTAGGTTGCGGCTAGGTAACGCGCCGCAACCTAAATTAATAGTTCAACCGGAGCACTCAAGATTATTTAGCGCTCAAGTGCTCACGAATAGAGGAATATATGAAATATAACTAAAAACATATTTCAAATTATGCTATCAGTTATATTATTATACCAGGTTTTGAAGGTTTAACAATATCAATAAAATCCATTGAGTGAAACCCCACTCTGCTTACCTTTTGACCTATGGTCACCAATGGTTTATCAAATTCATCTGTAGCAAATTTGTGGATAGGATAGCTACAGTTCTTATTTAAATGCTTAGCAACTCCTAATGGGATTTCATAAATCTGTCCATCTACAAGTTCATACTTTTCTATCTTATCGCCTGGGAATTCTCTAAAAACAAAGCTAAATACTCCGCCTGGCACTTCGTAATATTTAAAAGTACCCCTTACTTTTTCGGCATGCTTAGCCCTTAGGGCTTCTAGTTCTTTTTTTGTCATAATAGTCTTTCACCAAGAAGGGCCGAAGCCCTTCTTAGATAAATATAATACAAACGTTAAAAGCTGGTTATTCATTATTAACGTAAGTTGATTTGCCGGCAACGTAATATAGCACATCGTTATTTTCGCCACCCGGGCAATCTGCCCCTGCAACCAACTCCATACCTATTATAGCAGTATTTACAGTTGCGTCAGCTAAAAGATTAACGCTTGAGGTTATAGCTTGAGCTGTATCCTCTCCAACTGGTATGACTAGTGCATAGCTAAATGGAACGTCTGCAGGAAGGGGAAACTTAAACGCTGTAAACGCTGAAGAGTCAATATTTAAAGTTAGCTGGTTAGCTGCTGGCACCGCTGTTATGGTCCCTAAAAGATTATTCATTTGAGTCATGCCATATGCTTCAGGGACTACAACCCTTACAGCTTGTCCAACAGTTAAGCCATGGTCAGCGGTACAGCTTACCACTGCATTGCTAGCTACAGAGATGTTACCAATGAATCTTCTACGTGGGTAGAAAATAGGGTCATAATTAACTTTTCTCCAGTTACCGGCTGTTGCTGCTGCACCTGGTGCTGTAGCTATAGGATAAGCCCATCTAAAAGATGTATTAGCGACTACTGTATCAATCTGAAAATCAATACCGGCTAAGTTCTCTTGACCAGTTAAGCTACTTAGTCTTACAATATCACCAGTCGCTAAGCCAGCGGTTGAACCTGTAGAAACAACTGGTTGTGTTGCGTTGGTTGCCCCTGAAACTGCTACTGGTGCAGTCAGTGTTTGTTGACTTGTATCAATTAAATTAAATCCGTTAGATGTAATATATTGGCTTAAATTAGCAGCATTAGCAGCATTAGACTTAAAATATGTCCATTTAGCCCCTGAAGCAAAACCTCTTTGCCAGTAGTATTCTACGCCTTTAGCTGTTGTTTGGTTTGCTGCGGCTACAGTGCTGTTATATACCCTTATAAAATCAACATCAGACCTGATTGCTAGTTTTTTGTTTGTACCGTCTGAAGTAAAACGGCCTTGCATTAATATAGTGCCTTCCATGTTTACTCCTTATGATAATGTGCAACGTAATTTTAAAACCCATAGATCATTTGTAATTCTAGGAACCTCAGCAAACTTATAGCCTACTGATGAATTCATAGCTAATGGACCACTGTATAGGGGTGGCCGATATAAAAATGACGCTGAATAACCGTCTTGCTCAATACAAGCATAAGCATCCATGCCGGTACAGAACACATTGTAAACATCATCGCCTTCAGAAGAAGCTGCAACATCCTTAGAGCCAATAGATGAAACCAAGAATCTAAGGTTACCCACAGCACCCCATTCTGAACGAAGCGCGTTCATAGGAGAAGGGTATTGACTTTTTTGGAGAAAACCTGAAACAGAATCAAGATCTTTGATTAAATCGGTGTGACATAATGCAAAATAAGCATCTCTGACCGGAGCGGTTCCGAATTTATCCTCACCTTCTAAATTATCTGTGATGGTAAAAGCATTATTGCCCAAAAGAGTACGGGTAATATCGTCTATATCCGAACGAGTAATTTCTGTAGGTGATTTACCATTTACGCCGCCCACACAAGAAATTGCCGACGCAGTAGAAGCTAACATATCTCTTGTTAACTGATCTTCTGTTTGTCGCAAAGAAACACCCAGGCGCGCAGCAGCCTCATTTAAGACCGGGTCTTGTGCCTGTAGAGTTACTTGCTCATTAATCATGATATAAGTACCGTAAAAACTCATCTTGGCATCTATATCAACAGCGGTTAAAGTTTGAGGTGGCGGAGTAATTCCAGTGTTACCCAAAGGCACCATTGCAGTTGCCAAAGGATTATAACGCCTCATTCTTAAAGTTGTTCCACCATTACGCGGCATATTTTTTTTGGTGGCTGGGATCTTATGTATCATATTTGGAACTGGCACTGCCAACAGTTTATAACTAAAACTTTGCTGGACCGGCGCAGGAAGTATGCTGGTAGTCGTAATCGACATGAATTTCTCCTTAATCTATAACTAAAAATTCTATAATTAAGGTGACGAATCTTGAATACGTCAATGTAGGTGCGAGCTACAATACGCAGGGTTTTTGCGAGATAGCGAAACTCAATACGCTATCTATATTTATATATGCTTTAATGCAAAAAACTACCATACAAAGTTATAAAATTTTGATGTCAAAATGATGTCAAAATGATGTCAAAATGATGTCAAAATGATGTCAAAATGATGTCAAAATGACACTACTTTAGTGTTGTCCAAAACCTACTTTAGTGTTGTGATTCATTTTTGGATATTGTGACTCAGAGCGGCCATTGAGTATGGTGAAAAACACAATAAGGTGTTACAATTTATTAATTAAAAAAGAGGGGACTGGCCCCCCTCTCAAAAAAAAATAGGATAATTATATATATAAAAAGTTTGTGTAATTTTTATATTTAATATTACCGTTTTATATTTTAACATTTTTTTATTTTATTGGCAAATGACACCAATTTAGTGTTACAGAAAAGAGAGTTTAGTGTTACAGTTTATTAATTAAAAAACAGAGGGGATTGGCTCCCCTCTAATAAACATGAAGAATAATTATATATATAAAAAATTTGTTTATTTTTTATACTTATTATTACCCTTTTATATTTTAACATTTTTTATTTTATTGGCAATAGCTACATATTTTTTCTAGCTTCATTCATTTCTTTTAGCAGTTGTGCTTTTAGTTCATCGGTAAGGCCGTTAGCAAATGCGTTTGCTTTAGAAAGTGGCCCTTCGCCTTGTTGGGGGCTTATTGATGAAATTGGTCTTGGTTTTGCATGATTTTCTTGTGCTCTATTTTTTTCTTGTTGATAATTATTTTCTTGATAAATACCAAGATCCTTGCACATTTTATAAGCTAATGCGTGTTGTTTGTATGGGTCTTTAGTTGCTAGTATGGCTTCAGCGAGATCGGGTTGTTGTTCTCTAAGTTTTTTTAAGTTTTCGGTAGAGGCTACTTTATCAAAATCTGGGAAGTCTCTTGCTATTTTTATTTCTGTAGTAGAGCTGATATTTTTTGTTTCGGCTTCCGCTAACTTTTGTTCAAGTTTTTTTAGTTTTTTGGTTATTTTGAGTAAGTGTTTGCCTTCTGCTAGCTCATCAGGGTTTATGTTAAAGTCTTCTTCTTCTTCGCTATTTTGGTTTAATTTTTGCATAGCTTGAAGTAGCTCGTCTCTTTCCCTTTCGGCCTTAAGAGTTCGCTCTCTTAGGTTTTTAAAGTTTTCTTCTTTGTCATTTGTTGGCTTTTTTTCTGGTTCTGATATGGGTGTTTCTTCGGCTCCAGTTGTATTTTCCAATTCAATTTCTGTTTGATTAGATTCTTCTTGCATGATTTCTTCTTGTATCATTATTTTTGCTCCATGAGTTAAATTTCGCCGTTAAGTTTTTTTGATTTTATTAATAGATCGCCTGCCGAGTCTTCTAAGACGTACCTTAAAAGCTCTTTTTCTTCTTCTGCAACCAGTAGCGCATTTTCTTTTAACAGTTGTGCGGTTGTTTTATCGGGAAGAACCCATAAAAACGTAATATTATCGTCTTTTTTATTATATTTATAAGCCACCTGATCATAGTCAGGAGTAGGGCAGCTTTTTCTGTGTAAAAATTGATTTCTTACCACATTATCCATTAATCGATCGCGTCTTGTAATTACTACAATATAAAAATCGCCTTCATATTGCTTCTTGCCTTCGTATAATGTTTCTAAAAAATATTTGGTATATTCTGATTGCATCGATCTTTGCAAGTCAATTACATTGGCGCTATCCGGCTTTTTAGAATTAAGTTCAACAGAGTGCTGACCGACTGTTTTTTTATCCTGCTTCAATTTTTGGCCTTTCTTCATTATCTAAGTAAGAAAGATACATCATACACCTTACTATTATTAAATCTCTTAAAAAAGATGCTATAGGCAGATTGGTGAATATGGAAATTCTATCAAATAGTAATATAACAAGAGAAACAAAAAAAAGTGTTTTAGCTAGGCCCATTTTTTGACAATGACTGTTGGCAAAAAAATCTTTACTGTCCATAAAAATATTTTTAAGTTTTTCTGAATCTATGATTACCGAAATGGCAAAGATGCTATGTAGTAGCAGAAAAATTATTATAGTTAAATTTAGCGGTGCATTATTTTCAACTAAGTATTTTATCTCCACTATACACATAACTATAATTGTAAATATGTAACTAAACTTTTGCTTGATCTTGTAAAAGAGTGCTTGCATTTTCTCCCCGTCTTGCCGCTTCTTTTGGTGCATTATTTGTAATTTGATTATTAATTGTTATGCTTTTGTAGCGGACCGCATCATCGGATTTTGTCATTAAAGCTGAGACGTACCCAGCTCCAAAGCTTGCAACTAGCTTGACTCCCCCTAAAAAGCTTAATTCAATAATTGGGTAAGAATTAGAAATAATTATCAAAACAAGTAATAAGCGACTAAAAAAAAACATAATTTTAATACCTTTAAATTATAAACAAACCTTTAATTTAAACAATATGAATAATGTATTGTATTATTTTTTTTTAGATGTATTATACAAGCTTAAGAATATAAGCAAAAGAGACAGAGATGAGAAAAATTATTTTTATAACTGTAACTTCTTTATTTTTACCATTTACATTACAGGGAAGCGAGTCTGGCGAGCTAAAAAAAATTAGTTTAGAAGACAAAAAATGTCCCTATACAGAAAAACAAAAGAATGAGTTTGCTAGTGATATTGTTAATTTTTATTTTCAAAAAAACATTAAAAACTATAACAGACTCAGTGATCAAAAAATGAGCTTAGACGTTAGTGCCTTAGCCTTAACCTTGGATAAGTCTATTTTTAATAAGTGTAATTTTAAATTGGATGATTTTATTACAATCTTTATGCCATTTTATACCCTATTTGGGAAAAAGTGCACTAGTTTAATTTATTATAGGGGATTGGTGACTATAATAAAAGAGGCCGTGCAAAAGGTTATGACATGCGATCTTATATTTGATCTAACTAATAAGTATTTTGACGAAGAAACTTATTATGCGCTTATTGATATCTCTGCCGGTCTTTTTTTTGTAAACTATCTTCATGCAAAAGGGGTGGAGCTTTTGCCTTTTTATCAGAAGACAATAAGTTCTTTTGATGATATCGAAGATCAATTATCATTTCATCGCATGTTTAAAATAGTTGGTCCTGCGGTTAATCCAAAATTTCAGATTTAAATTATTTAGAAGAGAGAGAGAGACATGAAAAATCAAAAAAAAACATTATCGCTGTTATTTTTATTAGCTGCCAACCAATCATTTAATATTAATGCTAATATCTTTGATGATATAGGTAATGCCGTTACAGAAGGAATCGATAAAGTTGGTGAGAAAATCGGAGAATTTGTCGATTTTACTAATGATCAAATTGAAAAAATAGGTGTATTAGGTCTTGCAATTGATTCAATGCTAATTGAGGTTACTGACAAATTAGACAAAAAATTTAATTTAAACACAACAACCCTGAGACAAAATTTTTCAAGAATGATTTATGGTTCAGCTGATCCTAATGTAATGGATCAAGTTATACGTGAACTGTCTTTAAGTGGTCTCTTGGACGAAGAGCGTGATCTGATTAAAGAAATTATACATCTAATTAGTATTTCTCAAAATGTTGACATGATGAGTATTGAACAGCAAGCTGAAGAGGCAACTCGAATAGCTGAATTAGTTTATAAAATTCAAAAGATTGGGGCTAAGATGAGGCGAAGATTGCACCCTACTAAAAATTCTAAACAGTTATCTGCTGATGAACTAAAAAAGGTTCAAATTTATCTACAGACTGGTCAGGTGCAAGACGTAAATAATGAGGCCCTAAATAATGATAACAATAATAGTGATATAAATGAAGAAACGAGCGCTTTGGACACAGCCGTTTCATTTGGGATACTATTTTTAGTGCTTGGTATCACAGTTATAATTGCTTACATAGTGATGAAGTGCGCAAAGGGAGAAGATGAATGGCAATCAAAAGAGGATGTTGCCGCCGTTTTTGAATTTTCTACTAGGCCAATGATACGGGAAGCCGCGGCAAAACCTGTTGGAATTTTTCAAGAAGGCGGTTTTTTTGTATAGAAGTTTTTTAAAATAATGAAGTAGGGCTTTTTTAGCCCTATTTCTTTTTCTTTTTCATGTTTTTTATTAGATCAGAGTCTTCTTTGTATTCATGCTTGTAGCCCTTCATGTCTTCCTTAAGATGAGTGGTTACTTTTTTCTTTAGCTTTTTAAGGGCATCGCTTTTAGCTTTTTTGGTCGGGTATTTTTTTGTCTTTTTCTTTGTTGCCATTTTTCTACTTATTTATTTTATTTTTTTTCATTATGGTTCTAGCTTTTTTTCTTGCATCAGCTTTTGATGAAGCTCCCCACGCCTGTAGGGATAATAATAACCTTGTTGGCTTGCCCTTAGAGCTTCTTTCTGGACCCTTCATGTTTCCCATTCTTGCCAAGAAAGAAGCTCTTCTAGGGTTGTTGCCAGACTTAACAGGTGCTTTAAGATCTGATCCAGGATTGTTTTTTTCATATGAACGCCTTCCCTTTTCATTTAACCCCCCCTTTTTGCTTTTGCCTTCTTTCCTTGTCCAAGCTGGCGTTTTATAGCTTTTCATAATCTTTTAGCCTTATTTAGCGATTATTTTTTTTCTTAGGTTTTAGCTCTGGGTATTTTTTATACACTGCTTTTTTAATACCAGCAGGATTGGGTGCGTTATGGGCTAACTTTAAAGCAGAGACTGCATGTTTTTTTGTTTCAATTGGAAACGATCCGAGTGGAGAGCCGCCGGCTGGACCAGCAAAATCTTTTTTCTTAACTGTTTTGTATTTACCTACGTTTGAGCCGCCTTTTTTCTTTTCCATGGCTTTTTCTTTGGCTCTGGTTACTTTGACGCCCTTGGCTATAACAACCTTCTTTTTCATTTTTACCCAAATAGGGGCTTTTATCGCCCCTTGTTTTTAATTTTTGCAGATATTATACCAACCTTAACGGCTATTTTTAAAGCTTTACCGCTAGGTCTAGTTGTTGCTGGCATTACCATTTTTCAGGATAAGCCTGACCTCTTTTTCTTTTTTGTTTTTTCATATCATCGGCTATTTGCACATCTATGCCTCTGATGTCGTCATTAAGGTCGTAGTTAAAATACGGTGTTGATGGGTATTCTTTCATCATTGATGCTTGTGGCATGTTTGCAAATTGGCCTTGACCGTTAAGAAACATTTTATTTTTTTTTGCCATTAGGATCTCCTGTGTTAAACCTAGGTTTTATTAATGATCATATATTAATAAATTTAGTTATAAAAACAATAACCTCTTGCCATAGTTGAGAGAGAGAGAGAGACAAGCAAGAGGTTATTATTAGATAGACAGAGATGAATAAAACTACTTAACCATAACAGTGGTTCTTAAAAAAACTAGCAAAAATTTTTACATATTTGCGGTTTTTGCTAAAGACTCCAAGGGTGTGCTGTTTGGTTCTGTGTTTCCTTGTTGTTCCCTGCTTAGCCTGATAATTTTTTCCAGCTGATCAATATCCATACCCTCAAGCTCTTTGATCGCTCTAGCAAGATGTAAAAGTCCTAGTTCTTGGTCTTTGATGGCCTCGGCTCTTCTTTCTACTGCTAACGCTTGGTTTTCTTGAACCCTTGAAACTCTTTCAAGTCCTAAGCCCTTATCCGCTGCTGCTCTAGCGTTCTGAAGTTCTATACGTGATTGAATTTCTTGCTGTTGCAGGTCTAGCATCTGTTGTTGTGACTGTGATTGCTGATTTAGTCTTTCTAGAATTTTATCTTTGTTTTGTAATGTAGAGGCATCTAATAGATCCATATCACTAATAGGAACTCCTACTTCTCTCAGCTGAAGCATTTGCGCGAATTGCATTTGTCTTTGTGTGGTCGTATTTAATCCCTCTTCTACGGCAGCGTCGTATGTACCAAAATTTTTATTGAAAAACTCGGGTGTAGGTTCATCTTGAACGATCCTTTTTATCTTACCAGTAGAAAAATTGTTTTGGATAACCTCTATCATAATTTTACCTAAAAGCTTTTGAGATTGGTCAAGCTGATCAAATAATGGTTGCAAGGTAGTTAAACCTGCTCCTTGACGTAACATTGATAGTATGCCAGCCTTGTCGTCTGCGGCCGTACCGAGTAGCTCTTCATTAACCCCCGAGATCTCTTGTATTTCTCTACCCATTATTTCAGATATCTGCAAGGTAGATGGTGGTATTTGCGGCGGTTGTATCTGTTGCACATCGGTCATATTGGCCGTTGCTTTAAGAGCTAAACCTTTACCTTGACCCTGTAGAAAAACGTCGGCAGGATTTACTAATGCGTTTTCTTTGTAAATGTATCCAGAATTTATTTGACTTTCGAGAATATCAAGTTCGATCATTTTTCTTCTATTGTAGATAAACTGAGGGTCTCTAAGTCCTCTGACTACTCCTTGAACTCTGTAAGGGAAGTCTGTCAGTTGAGGATTATAATAACCAAGTACGGGTACAAATGGATATCTATCAATCCCAAGAGGATTTTGTCCGTCATACATAACAACCCCTGAAATAACAATAGCAAGTTTAATAGTCGGAACTTCGGCTTCAAGAATTGTAACTTGGGGATATAGGCTAAGATACTCTTTAAGAATTTCATCATTACCTTTCCATTCCAATGTTTCCCCTGAAACAGTATCGGCTAAAACTTTTTGTTTTCTATAGCTTTTATAATAGAACTCATCGTAAGTTAGTAGTCGGTCACTAGTGTAGCCATAAGATTCGGGCATATATTGAAACTTTCCGTCACGCGATGAGCCTTTACCGTACCCTTCTTGCGGCAAGGAAAGTATTTCATTTTTTTGATCTGGCATGAGCGCAATACACTCAGATTTTGTAAGATATGATCTTTTCCAGAGGCCGTTGCAGTCAGATAAATCGGGTTTTCTAAAAAACGGGTCTATTAAAAACGAATTGAATGCGCAGTTGTCAACTTTAATATTACCGCTAACTGGGTCGTTTCGATAGTCCATCCACACTTGCAGAAGGTTCATGCCTGTAACAATAGCACCATGAAAGGAGCTTGATATTGTTTCAAGTACATTATCATTATTGCAGGCCCACAATAGAGTTTTTGACAGCTGGTCTGCTGTTTTATTGTCTGCGTTATCTATTGGGGTTGCTATAATGCTTTTTCTGTTGCGACGTTGATGGCCAGATATCATGTTTATGATACGCCTAATCCTGTTAAAATTAAAATTTTTTCGCCTATTTATGGGAAGGTTGCCATAGATCTCATTCCATAAAGTTTGATCTCCAGCCTCAAACATGGTGTCTATTTGCGCTTCTCCCCAAAAAGACTGGTTTATTGTAATGGAGTCTGCATAAAACGACTCCATGCGTTTAAGTATATGATTACTTGAATCGGATCTATATTTAATTTCAGGAAATAACATATTAGCTGCTCGGGACTATTGTTTTTTGTTAAACCTTAAAACAATCGCCCCGAAATACTAGTAGATTATCCTAGAAGTAGATAGTGATACCTAAGCGTACCACATGGCTTGCAAAAAATCTGAGATCTTTTCTAGATAGCTATTGCCTTCAATAAGCTCATGCTTTTTAAGAACGTAGTCTAAACAAACAGCGCCAACACCTAACACAGTAAGACTTTCAGCGTAGCACAAAGCTTCGTGTTTCCATTCACTCTTTATTGGAACTGATTCTGTTTCTTGTTTTGATTGTTGTTCTTGTGCTACGCAAGGTGCTGCTGAAGCCAATAGGGTTAATGCCAAAAATGTTTTTTTTAATGTTATCATTTTATTTCCTTCTTACTTATTATTAATTTGTCTACTCGGTTACTAACACTTTATTACAAAACAGTCTTTCCATTTCGATTTCTAAGATCGTAAATGCAATGACGGCTATTACGTTCTGAATTTTCTTTTTGGCAGACATGTTAGAAAACATTCCACGCATTATAGTTTCTTTAAAAAAATGGTGTATGCCTGCTCCTATATTATTAAAACCACATATTAATAATAAAGTTAAAGCTAATTTTTTCATACTGTTACTACCTTTTAAAAACAGCCTCTAAAAGCGCCGAGGCTGGCAGTTTATTACCTTTATAATAATTGCTCTTAATATCTTCCAAAGCTTGCTTTTGAATATCATATATTTTATTATTCCACTCAATTGCCCCCTTTAGATCTTTTGGATTTAAAGAAAGATCTCTTGCAAGAGATTCTGCCTTAGCTATTCTTTTCGTATAGATTTTGTTGTAAGCAAGTTTTGCTCTTGTCTTAAACAATTGGTCTGAGCAATCTTTAAACAAAATCGGCTTACTGTTCGAATTCGGCCTACAAAGTTGAGTAAAAGCATCCCTGTGAATTTTTGTGTTTAAATAAGCACGAACGGAATGATCACATTCTTGAACAATTGAGCTGGCAGCGATCGTCCTTTCCACGATTTCTGCTTTTCTGTTACAAAATAGGCTTGCGAAAACTAAAAAAAACACCTTAAGCATTATTTTTTTTCCTTTCCCTTAAGGCTATATCCCGTTTTTCTAAATACTCTTCCCACTCATTTTGATTTACTTTAGTTTTGCTTTTGGCATTATGTCTTTCGCTGAACGGTTTAAGAATACCCCTATCTATTAAGGGCTCTAATATTAAAACCTTATTATGCGGGCGATCTTGTTGGCTTTTAATATCTGGCACCTTTATACCAAATTCGTCTAAACCTGTTGATCTACTATGATCATAAACTTGGGGAACGTTTTTTTGTATTATTGCTCTTCTTACTGCATCGAAAGCCGCACTTGTTTCTGGCGCCCTATTTATGATTGCTGTTTTATTTTGTTGGTTTTTTATGTTCATCCAGTTTATTAGTAAACCAAAAACCGGGAGGGTAAAAATTGGAGTTGTTAATATCAACGTTAAATGTGTTTTATTCATCTCTATTCTGTCTTGTTTACATAAAATATTTTTTGTGACCGTTTAGCTCTGAAAAGAAATCGTTTTCTTTGCTCTCTCCATAAATTGCTTTAAGATATCGTTCTTCTAACTGCTTAGCAGATGACAACCCATCGCTTAGCTTTGGTAAACTAACGGCAAAGTATCTCAACGCGTCTGCGGCGTGAGAATACTGATCATGCAATGGTTTATCTTTAAAAATATTATATTTTGCATCATATTCAGAGCGGTAATTTTCAAGAACGGACACTAAAAACTTACATTTTTCTTTATCAATCCATACTCTATTGAGTATAGATCTCAAACATTCTATGCCGTCCATTATACTAATATTAGGTGCGATTGTAAAATTGATACCTAGCTGGTAAGCCTTTTCGTATCTGGTCATTCCTGAGCCGAATTCTTTCACCATAATATCGTGCGGCGCAATATGTTGAGAGTATATATAATCTTTTTTATTTAAAACTTTAACGTAATGTTCAAGCCCTTCACCGTGATGTTCATAAAAATCTATTATATGAATTGATTGATTTATTAATTGTGCAAAAATTATAGAAGTCTTGTCTCTTACGCCAACGTCCCAAGCTGTTATAACAGGTATTGTAGGGTTCCAGTCTAAAGTAGTTATGCGCTCTTGAAGCATCATTTGATCTAATGACTTTGCATAAAACGCTCCAGAATAAGTACCTTCAAATGAGCAATAATATTCTTGTTGGATTAGAGCCTCTGTAGTCAATCCCTCGTCTTTTTCCTGTTCAATTTTTTCAAGCGATATATGTTTTGTGTCTTCAATAGTCAACTTATAAGCAAACCAATCTTTACTATTTTTCGCAATATTGTACAGAGTGTAAAAATGATTGCGTCCACGGGGTGTTGAAATAAATAAACACCAACCATCAGAAGCCACTAATATGGGTCTTAAAAGCTGATAACATTTTGGATTTTGAAGACTATATTCTGAAAAAATGGCTGCATGGCAATTTGTCCCCACTAAAGCGTCTGCGTTTTCTGAGCCCAACACCTGCAACAAAGACGAGTTTTTTAGCCTTATTTTCATCTGTTGGTCGTTAATAGAGTGTATCAACTCTTTGGGTAAATAATATTCTAAAATGCGTCGACCATCATTATCAATTGCGTCCCATATAATTTTTCGGCCTTGGCTATAGGTTGGATAGATCATATAAACAGTTGAGGGTGATTGAAGGCATCGCCTTATAGCTAAATTAAAGGCCGTAATGTCTTTACCTGCCCTTCTCGGAAGAACTGCTACAACTTTTTTGTATCCTTTATTTTCTATTGCGTCAATTATAGGTAATTGATAATCCCTGGGTATAAACTTAAGCTTTAGTTCCATAATTCCATTATTTTTTATCTTTTTTCATGGATGCCTTACCAGCTACTTCCTCTGGGCTTAGCTTGGGGACTAATTCGGTTTCTGGGAATTTATCCATTTTGATAACAATATTATTATCTGCTGTTTCGTTTTTCTTAAGATTGGATTCAAGTAGAAGCTGATCATGGTATTCGTCTATATATTGTGCCAAATATCTAAAAGCACAATTGGAGTACTGGCCTGTAAAAACTTTAAGCTCTCGTCTTGATCCTACATAGCTCTTTGCTATATCAACAGCTCGTTTTAAAATCGGATGCTTTTCTTGTAGCTCTAACCATTCGCGTTTGTTAATACCCCTGCTTTTGTAAAAAAATGAGATATTTCTAACGTCATTGTCACACATAGAAAACTGTAAAAGATCGCTTACTAGTTGATTTATAACGGTCGCGGTAGCTTCACAGTTACGATAAAGATACATCTCATTATGTTGTACAAGCCTTTGCAAGTCTTCAGCTGTTATTTTTGAGTTTTTATCGATAGTAGTATGCTTTAGCAGACGCTTTGCTAAGGTCTGTTTTTTTGGTGTTTCTGCCTTATTTTTAGGTTTAATGGTCATTTAAGCTTTCCCTATATATATGGAGCACAATTTTACCGTTATGATCATCTGAGTATCGTTTTAAAGAATTTATACCAATAATGTTTCCGGCGTTAAAGCCCGTTGAGCTCATTGCATAAATAAGTGTAGTATTCAGGTCGTGCAAATGGGGCTTAAAAAGGTGCAGATTTCGACCCTGTGAATTTTCTCTAGGCATGTAATAAGTACAATTTAAAGAAACAGGATGGCTTATATTTTTAATTTTTTCTTCAAGATAAACTTTTAACGCTATAAAATTGGTTCTATTAGGTATGCTGCTTACATTCTTTGATGTGCCTGACCTCAAGGTAACAAAAGGGTTCATATTAATTTGTAGCTTAAGTAATGGTACCTTTTGAATATTTTTAATAATTTTTTGTTTTGCTTGATCTAGCTTCCTGTAAACATGTAAAATTTCGTCTTCAATCATGTTAATTATGTTTAACATTTTCACCTCCAGCAAAAAAACTGCCTTATAGTTTAAAGGTAAACGGAGCGATAATCAAATATCCCAAATTAGCTGAAACTTAATTCGCTATGCCTATAAAGATCTATGATAAACCCCAATAGAGATTTATTCATGTCTGGGTAAGCTCTTTTGATAATTTCGATGTGCATTTTGACTTTAGGCGTGATTGGCCGTCCTATTTTTTTGTTTACCTGATAAATGATAACCTCGCCAACTCTAATGTTTAATTGTTGTAGTAGGCTTTTTATTGCTTCTTGTTCTTTATGAATGTTATTATTTTCAATATCTTCCTCTATCCCTATCAGTAGGTCGCCATAAATAATTTCAGCGCTAAGGTATTTTTTAACTGATCCAGATAACATTAATTTATGCAAGCTTATTAAAGTATTTCTATACCAACTGGTATCCGGGTGTTGATAATCTTGTGATAAATTACATTTTGGGCATACAATTAAATCTCTTCTTCTTACCTTATCGGGATTACAGAAAATATTTTTATCACTGATAAAGGTTGAATTTTTTTCAGAACAAACCAGCCTAGGTTTACTTGATCTAGGTTTTATATGCATTGGAAAGCCATCGTTAGGGCAGTAGTTAAAAATAGCGCTCATTTCTTTGTCCATTCATAACCAACAAACTTAGACATAAGTTTATTAACGCTTTGATGCTGTAAATTTTCTTTAAAAATCGTGTAAACCATTCTATCACCCACTTCTCTTGCCGCCCTTAGGGCCTCTCTATCACTATTTTTTAAATCTTCCTCTTTTATTAAAAAGGGGTTGTAATTATCTAGCCTTGAAACATAAATATTAAACTGTTCTAAAAAATCTATAACATTTCCATATTTCTCTTGAGCTAGCTTGCAATACTCTTGGCATGCTTCACATACATGGTGCACCCAGAGAGGTATAGCCGAGAAACAGCAGGCAGTATTAACGAATTTAGAGGGCTTTAATAACAAGCAACATCTCTTAACATTTTTTACTACATAGCTACATTCAATACATGGATATGAAATACCAGCTGCCAGTCTTTTGAGGCCGTTTTTTCTATGCACTTCATAGCAACATAATTTTTTATACCTATATTTTTCCAAATAATGAGCAACTTTCACCCTATCACTAAAACTAAGGAATTCGTAGCCAACAAAATCAACGCAACCAGTATCTTCGTCAATATTTACACGGGATTTCTCGAATGAACCACAATTTTTATGATTACTACATCTTGGAGGATGTCCTTCTAAATGCGTTATAATTTTGCCACAAAGACATTCAGTAAAATGCGCAACTGGCAGTTGTGAAGTATAACATTTACGCCTGCATTCTAAAAAATCGCCAAAAAAAGAATTTCTTTTCGGTATTAACTCCCACCCGCAATCACAATGTCTGCGATATTGATTAGTGTCAGGGTTTTTTTTTCCAAAATAGTTGCGCGAGTTTTCGATTTGTCTCCTGCATCCCAAAGCTTCGTTCGTGCATTCCTTAACATTTTTGGAATTAAGAAAAACAGACCCGCCGCATTTACAACGAAAAAGAGTAGTTAAATTTTCTTTTGGAAATTCATTTTTGTTTAACATCATTCAAATCATCATCCTCATCACAAAAAGAGTTCTTTTTAAAACGAGATTGGTCAGAAATCCATCTTTTTGCAGATTCCCTACCCTTTCTGTCTATATAATCACCTGCGCGTTGTCGTCTATAATTAAACTTAATATCCGCTATTGTTTTCATTATACTCCGGAATATCTTCATCCAAACCAAAAAAGTTATATGGTACCCTGCCGGCCATATAAGGTAATTCACGAACGTGAGGACCGCGAAAAATATTCAATTGCCCTGGTTCGTCTTTTAATTGCCCTGGTTCGTCTTTAGGTTTATCCATTTCAGTCTCGCAATCTATAATAAATCTTTCATTTTTTATTTCTTTTTTAGGCTTATCCATTCTGTCATAGACTTGTACAGTAAGCACCTCATTTTTATCATTATAACGCATGGAACTGCGCATAGCAACAGGGTCCCAATAACTTGGAGCAAGTCTTTTTTTCTTATATTTTTTATTATTATACGCATAAGAGCTTGACCTTTTAGTGCAATTGGCGTTTCGCAAACTGCACCTCCAAGAACCTCTATAAATCGCGGGAGATAAATCTGAGAATATTTTGCCGCCACAATCGCAATAACCCTGGAAACGCCCGCCAATTTCATCTAGATAACCGCACCCACTAGCACAACGCCTAACCCAATTTCTTCTAGTTTCAATTAAATAGGCAGGACCATAGCATTTTCCGCAGCCGTGGGTATCGTCTAGCGCCTTTATAGGGTCAAATTCCGTTGCCTTTCTCGTGCAACCATCTTTATTTTTAGAGCAACCGTAAAATCTTCCATACTTGCCAGTATTTAAAAAAATATCTCCTTCGCAGCTCGATGAAGAAAACTTATCTTTACACTTAGCCACATATTTACCTCTGACTTTATTTACAGTACACTTTTTCAGGTTAGAACTACTAACAGACTCAACACCCTCTTTGTATTTGTTAGTTATATACAACTTTTCTTTATCTTTACATACTAATTTTTTAAAAAAAACAAGGGGAGAATTTCTTTTATTCTGCGCGACACGCCCCTGGGATGAAGACCCATAAAGCTCATTTATCTTAAAAGAGTGGTCGTCCTTTGGGTAATGAGTGTTATATTTTTCAACTAGAACTTTACTTTTCCCTAGGTCAATATTTCTTTTAAAACCAAAGCTATTTTTTTTAATTACATTGTAATAGAAATATTTAGAAACATGAGTCTTGACTAATATTTTGCCAAAAAGTCTATCATTAACCTTCGTAACTGTAGTTCTGGTCGAAATAAAACCTGACTCGTTCAAAACTTTGTTATATCTCTGGATAGTTCTTGTTGTATAAGGTGTATCTCTACCCAAATTTTTAGCTAGCTTCTCACCTAAATAAGTTTGAGATAAGTGAAAGTCGCCATTATAGGCAAAGTTATAACTTAAATAAATATCTAACAACGCTCTGGCCTGTACGCTTAAGCCCCTTAGAGCTGACTTAAGTTCCCCTTGGTTAGAGAATTTTTTTTTGTGCTCCTTAACCAAAGTGCCATTCAGCGATAAAAAATGATGTGATATTTTATTTGTATTATCCATGGCAAAATTTCCGTCTTATCTACCACTAAATATAACAAATATATTACAAATAATCAACAACTTGCCCAACAAACTTAAATGTGTTAATGTGTACGGTGTTTTTAAATGTAGTTGACTCATAATATCTAGAGTGCTACATTGACACTGCTTACCATATTATTTATTATTCCATAATTAAACCTGATGAAAAGTAAAATAATATGGTAGACAGTGTTTTTTTACTAATAAGCTTATACCTATTAGTTATAGGCTATTGGGGATCATATTTATTTAAAGTCAATATTGATTCGTTTTTTATAAAAGTGACAGCCTCAATGATAATTATTTTTTTTCTAGAGGCCATTAGGTGCATTTTCATGACTTGAGGGTCTCCCAAAATAGACTCTCAAGCCCGATGCTTTCTGTAGGTTGTTTATGCAGTTCTGCCTACAGAAAGCATCAGGATATTGTACTTGACACCAAAGGCTAAACTGCTAAAATAGATCCGTAGACTTATGTTACTCCAAGAATATAATTGTTTACAATTCCTCAAGCCAAGGAAAGCCAAAGACCTTGGCTTGCACTTTACAAATTAATAAAAAGCCCTTATCATGTAATAGTTATACCCCGTGGGGTACAATGGAATATCTAAGCCCTGGATGCTTTTTTAGCCTTCAGGGTTTATATTATTAAATCTTATTCTCTACCTTTTCGCACCAATCATTTATAAATAAACAATTCTCTGCCGTCGGCTTATTAGAACCATTAATCCAACGAGAAATGCTTTGACGAGAAACTCGTAACTCTAATGCTATTTCTTTCCATGTATAATTACTTCTTTTTTTTAAATAAATTAATCTCAGTAAACATTCTTTTTTCACGCAGCACCTTGACTTTTTTGTTAATTATGTTACAATAGTATCATATAATAAAAAAAGTTAAAGGTGATTTATGGTTTTTTTAGAAAAGAAAACTGATTTTAGTTTTTTGGTTGATAGAGAAGAGCTAGAGTCTGAGATGGCCAGGGGTTCGGATGATAAGAATAGTGGTGGAATGCATGTAGGAGAGCTTAAAATTAGGGTTAATTTTGAAAGTGGTACTTTTTTTGATTTACCGACAACGGTTAAGATCCGAGGTGACCAGTTTGGTGTAACTTTTAGGGGTGGGTATTTAGATGAAAAAGATACTTTTTTAAGGCAGTCTCTCATAGACTTTGCTTATAATTGTTTTCAAGAAGCCCTAAAGGATTTATAAATGTGTTTTCTTTGTGAAAAGTTTGACATAAGAAAAAAAGTATCGGTTTGCTTTGACTGTATAGAAAGCATAGGCAGCAAAAAAGAGATCGAATTAAGACTGACAACATTAAGGTTGAGTAGAGAGAAAGAAGAATATGGAAATTATGAATAGAAGTGAAAACATTAACGAGTTATGTTCTGCGTTAGCTCTAGCGCAAACTAATATGCTTATAGCAGATAAAAACAAAGCAGATTTTTTATCATTAGTTAAAGTTTCAAGGCCACACTTGGTAAAAAATGGCCTTAGTGTAGTGCAAACTATTAACGATAATCCTCTCGAAAGCTATTTACTAACATATTTATTACATTCATCCGGTCAATTTATCTTTAGTAAAAAGAAAATTGCCCCACTTAAAGCCGATATTCAAAGCTATACTTCATCCTTGACTTACTGTAAACGTATAGCTTATGCAGCTATATGTGGAATAGTTACCTCAGAGGAAGAGGAAGATGATGCAATAACCGCTGAGCAGCTAAAGCATTTACGTAAAGAGCTTGAGTCTGAGCCAGAATTAACAAAATCTATATTGAAAGCTTTTAACATAGAAGAAATGAAAGAGCTTCCTCAAAAGCATTTTGTATCAGTAATAAACAGAATTAAAGAGGTGAAAAATTTAACCCAACAATAAAACAGGAGCGGGTAATGGTTGTGGTAAAGAAAAAATATGAGCCAACAGGCTTAGATAAATTTGAGTTTGGCACACAGTGGTATGTTCCCTGTCCCAATAAACAAAGTTTTTATGTTTATGTTCAGACTAGCCAGGATCAAGCTAGACCCACTTGGGAGTTTTCGGGATATTTTTTATTAGAAGAGAGCGAAAATGCCGCCGAATATATTAAAAAAAAGATAGAAAAGATAAGACAAGCGGCTAGTAGTGTTTGCAATAATTAAAAAATATTGATATAACTAAAGCTGAATCCTAGTTGTATTTGTATTGTTGTCGGTGCAGCTCCTTAAAGCTTAAAAAGCACCGACTAAAAAACCGTTGCAATGAAATCGCTTAATTTTGTATCTTTTACTTTTAAAACAGTAGTCAATTCTACTAAATAAAATCATCGGAAAAATCTTCTGATTTAGATGCAATGATTTCTACAGCCCTCTTTAGTTTTTTGATGCTGCTAGCTGCTTCCATTTTTATTTCAAACAGTTCGCCCTCAACCTCTACAAGAAATGTTTCATAGGATTTAAATTTGCTCATACACCGACCTTTTTTATACTAAAATACACATATAAAGAATAAAATGACAAAAAAATTAATTCCCTTATTGTTGATAGCCACATACTCCTTGCCCACAGGACAAAAAATTCATAATCGCCCTATAGATTATAATAAATCACGCCTTGTCACAATAAAATCGGACTGGTATACTATAAAAACCGTAGATTGGCGTAACTACTATTGGATAAAATTTAAATCGCTTACTGTTGATGATAACTGGATTACAGCAAAATTTTCAAAAACCGAAACAATACCTAAAAACAAATTAAATTTAAAACCTGGATGCTAAAAGAAAGACAGAAATGAAAAAAACACCTATATTAATTTTAATTTTTTCGGCTAATTTAATGCATGGCATGGGATGGATACAGAACATTAAAAATGCTTTTAACTATTTTGATGGTTGGATTCTTAAATCATGCTCTGTTGACACAACATTAGAACCATTTCAAAATCTTAATTTTATTAAAGCAGCAAGAAAAAATTTAACTCCTGCTCCTAATAGGCATCACTTTTTTATAATTAAAAAAACACAAGATGCTGAAAAGTATAAACTTTTTTTATATAATCTCAATAAACGTAAAGCCTGAGTAGAATTATAAAAACAAAATTAAATAAAAATCAATTAATA
>Ga0098073_1000195_pt1 | contig 22529 bp, 22 predicted proteins | sample 31_taG_FD_75060 | JGI IMG/M metagenome (GOLD analysis project Ga0098073, IMG submission 75060) | Marine viral communities from the Gulf of Mexico - 31_GoM_OMZ_CsCl metaG | ecosystem: Environmental > Aquatic > Marine > Oceanic | place: Gulf of Mexico | collected 2015-07-12
GGTATTTAAATAACCATCTTCTATCCAAGCTTCATTTTCACAAGTATAAAATAAGTTAGGACAATCACAATCTACATTAGGATTAGGTCTCATCTTTAAAGGAAGTAAAGATTTAAACTTTACAGTTTGCGAAGGACCAATAATCTGAATTAATTCAAATGGTTCATTCTTACAGTTAATAAAAACTCTAGGTGTATTACAAGTTGGACCATAAGGTAATAAAGGATCATAGCCTTCAGGTATATTACAATTACATCCTGAACCATTAACAACATGTTCTGTACAAGGATTTAATGTAGGTGGTGTTTCTACATATGGAACTTCTTCAATATGTGTACCGCCCATATCATATCCTGTATGAATAGTCCTATCTAAGCAAAGCAAAGCATAGTTAAAAGAGTAAAAGTTATCTGGTAACTTTGCTCTTCTATGTGTTACATCTAAAACAGTCTCTGCTGTTTGCTGTATTCTTAAACCTAAATCATAATTAATTCTTCTAGCTGTTTTAATTAAGGTTTGAGGCTCAATCATTTCTTCCAAGTTATAATTTTGAAATTCTAATTGAACATCATCTAGAAGTTGATCAAAGGTTCTATATTTTAAAGTATAATTAAAGTCCATTATCTATGAGGATTTTGACTATCATCAGCTCCTGGATCATTAATCTTAAGAGTTAATGTAAGTTCGTTTAATACCATTTGTTCTATCTCAGCAAAAAGATATTCTGGAAAAGGAAACTGTTGATCCTGTTTTATTGTACACTGTGCTTTTGGGTCACATAAAAAATCTCCAGTATCTCCTTCAAAAATACCCTCTACTCTAATAGCATCCCAATCTACATTAGGAATATACAAGTATCCATTTAAATACCAGAAATAAGCTTTCTTATTATATTTAAAAGTGCTTGATCTACTTATAGAAGTATAAGTTTTAGATTCTGTTTTATATAACTTAATAGTACCATCAATAGATGTTACAGCTCTTAATAAAGGTCCATATGTTCCTTCATAAGGTAATGGTAATTTTTCTTCAGTTCTTTTAAAGGTACATCCTGAGTAAATACCAGTACATCCTGCTTCTATCTTATCTACATCAATAAGTTCCATAAAAGGTAAAGTAGTAATAAGTCCACTAAGTCTCATTAGTTTATTTTTATCACTTTCTCTTTTAATAAGAGCTTTACCAAACTTTACAATGTTGTAGTATATTTGACGGTCTGTAACAAAAGGATCTTCTTTTACAGCTTTTAGAGTATTACGTATTCTAGATACACTTTCACCTACAGTTGTCATATCTCAAAGTCTTTATAGTTTTTACTATCTAATTCAGTTTTTTTAACAGCATATTGTTTTCTTGCCATTTTTACAAACTGTTCATTTATTTTTTTGTGTGGGTTAACTTCATGATACATAGTCCATCTTTTAGGATATTCTTCAGATACAGATCTTTTAAAGTTTCTGCAAGCAAAAAAGTTCCAACACTCTCTATTTTTGTAATGATACTTTTCTGAGTAAGAAGAATAAAATATTTTAGCTACATTACCATCTGTTTCCCAATTTTTATTTTCAACACTTGTGTTATACTCACTTGATGTTTTAAAATCAAAATTATATTTCTTTACATTCTTACACGAACCTATAAAAATATAACCTATTCCTTCTGGTAATTGAACACCATCTCTGTTCTCAATTACCTCTGACCAAACCTCCTCGTTAAAAAGCTTAATTATATTATTAAATTTAACTTTTGTAATATCTTTATACTTAGGATATTTCTTTTTAAATTTATTAATTAAAGTATCTGTTACTAATACCTTGCCTTTTTGTCTAAATCTTGGAGCTTTAACATCAGGTTTCTTATAACTTTTTTTCATACACTATACTATTTAATATAGTAAATTTAACTGAATTTTTCAAGTATTCCTAGCAATAAAAACAAAACCCCTACTGTTAGTAAGGGTTCTGTTCTTGTTAGTCGTAGAAAAACCAACAAACCACGACATATTTTTATGTCTGACAAATATTATTACATAGATGCTATAGCAGTTTGAATATCTGTTAAAGTAACTGTACTAGGTAAAGGATATGAAGCTTGAATAACTATTTGAAACCCACCCAACTCATCTGATTGTTTTCCATCAAAACTAAATGGATAAGTTTGTCCTGTATCTATACCTGTATATACTATTGATCCTGCTAAAACTGAAGCTGCATAATCTATATTTTCATAAGTTAAAATTGCATCTCCTAATGAATGTTTACCAACTAAATGATAAGCTTCTGAATTTCTTTGTGTATTAGCACCACCTGGTGTTGAAACTATATTTCTTGCAGAGTCATCTATATCTTTTTGTGTAGATATAACTATTTTACCATCACTTCCTAAAGTTGTATTTAATATAGATGTAAGTGTATATTCTACAGTTGGTGTTGCTCCTCCATTAACCATACATGCTCTATTAGAAATATTATTTCTGTCATTTAATCTTACAATTCTGTCAGGTCTTAAATTTACAGGTATAATAGGTTCTAATGTAATCATACCTTGTTGATCAGTTGTAATATTCATTCCTCCTCCTGCTGTTGTCCAAACATTTTTATCTGAAGTTGGTAATGGGTAATCACTATAAAGTGTTATAAGATTTCCTGGAGCACCTGGATTATCTAAAGGAACAATATATTGACCTTGAATAAATACAACTCTATCTACTACTCTTAATTCAAAAGATGGTCTACCTACAATAGGTGCAACCCCAAATGTTCCATTAAAATTAGGAATAGCTACCCAACCTGAATCATATATGTTTGAAAATACATTTTGTTGTGTAACACCTGTTCCTGTAAAAGCTATAGTTAAATCAGTACCATCATCTGTAATAGAAACATCAGTTCCTCCTACAAGACCTTTTGTTGTTAAAGTTGGTCCTGTTCCATCTTTTACAATAGATTCACTTGAAACAGATCCATCACTAGCTAAAGTAACAGTAGGTAAAGCAGCAATAGCATCACAAAAATAAGTTACTATTAAAGGTAAAGCATCTACTACACTAGTTCCTTGAAGTACTACTAAATCTTCACCACATGTAATATTTGAAGGTACATCTGGAGCACTACCTGCACAAAAGTATGCAGTAATTTGAGATAAAGCATCTTGTACTGTATCACCTGTTTCTACAACAGTATCTGGTCCACAAATAATACTTGCTCCATTATATATTAAACACTGACTATCAAATACTTCTGAACATGGTTGTTCATCAGGACATGCATCAGGTGTTGGACATGGATCGGGTGTAGTTAAATAATCAGTCTTACAACCACAACTTAAATTACTACACTTACTTTTATGTGAATTACTATAATACATAGTTAATTAATTTATATTTCTTTTACATATAATTGAGCTCTATTCAAGAATCCTGTAGCAGCAGTTGCATCTGTTTTAAACTTTAATGATACGCTATCACCTGCTGGTAAAGTTCCTCTCCAGAATATAGCAGAATTTTTAATCATATTTACTTGAATATTATCTCCAGCAACTCCGCCACCAGCAAGCTCTATAAAAATAACACTCCTACCTCCATAGGTTTCATACTCTACTGTATCAGCTCCACCAGAAGTAGTTACAATAGCTCCATCAACCCAATCTGAATAAGTATCTGAAGATGTCACATCAGCTTTACCTGAATCAAAACTAGCATGTACTTCAATCTCAATATCACTACCTGTTATATTTAAGTACGATAAAGTACCATAACCAGCAGGGAAATGATATGTATTTGGTAAAGTGCTTAATTTTAAATCTACAGCACCTGTTGCATTAAGATATTGATTAACTCCTGCTGCTACGGGTGCAGTTTCAACAGTAAATGTTGTTAAACCACCTACGTTAGCAGAAGATACATTAATACCTGTACCAGCAACTACATCATATTCTCTAGCTCTTAGATCACATAATGCTATCCATAGGTTTCTAACTGCATCAGCAATTGTAGCACCTGTATTGTAAGTAGGGTATGCAGCAACCATACTTGTTCCAGGATTTGCTATTGAACCATCTGTAGTAGCAATACACTGTGCTGCAACAGCTGCTACTAAATCTGCATTATCACCTAAAGTTGTACTTATAGGACACCATACAGCATTAATAAATTCTTCAAGGATTACATCTATATCTTCAGTAGAACCTGAAATAAGAGAACCTATATCACAACCAATTGTAAATTGTGGTAATACAAATACTGGAGGTGGTGCTGTTTCTAAAGCAGTCACCCTACCATCTAAACTAGTAATTGATGCGTTAATTACTGATAACTCATCGAGTATATCACAAATTTGTTCTCCTAAATATACTGCATAGTCAGTAACTAACATTTGAGTAGTTATACCAAAACACGATGCTGGTGTAACATATAAGTTTACATCACTAGGTGTGCTTGGTGTATCAGGATTAGCTGGTGTTGTATCACAACATTCACATATTTTTTCAATAAGTGCTTGTATTAATTCTTCAAAAGTTTTAGGAGCACATCCATTTAATGTTAAACAAGATAAATCATAGTTATCTACATTTAATGTATCTAATATGGTACAGAACTCTGTTGCAAGTTTATATACAACGTCTGTTACGGTGTCACCTTTACACAAGCTTAAGCAAGGTATATCAGGTCCATTCCATATCACACAATTTGATGATGTAGGTGAACAAGGTGAGTTATCTAAATTTACAGGCTTCATAATATAATATACTAAATTTTATTCATTTTTACTAATTAAGCTTCTGGTTCTGGACATTCTGTATAATATATAGTACTACTTATATAACCACATCCTCCACAATTACTACTAGTTTCTGTACATTCATAATCAGGATCATTAAGAACATCTAACATTAGAAGATTAAAATCAATTTCTCTTTTATAAAGATCTTCCTCATCACAACAATCAGATATTCCATACCTAGATTGTAAAACTTCTTTATATAAAAGCTCTGAATAAGAGCAAACTATTTTTTCATATTTATCTGCTGAACAAACTGGAGTGTCATATCCAGGTTTTACTTTTCTTGCAGGTTGAGGTATACTAGGACATTCACCACCAGTACACGTACCTAATTCATATATATTAGTAGCATTAGCATCTGCAAAACCAATCATACAAGTTCTTTCTGATCTTGCACCTGGTTGAACAACTTCTGTAAATGCTTCTAGTCCATCACATCCTATATATCTTAAAGCAACTGCTATCTCACTTCCATTAACAGCTGAAGAACAAATACACTTAGGTAAACATTCTTCACAAGTATCTAAACAATCAGCTATAATTAATGAAAATACAGGAGGAGTTACTTCTGGACATTCATCAGCTTCTGAAACAGTATAACAAAATACTTCATCATCTATAACTACTTGTAGAGTCTTACCAACATAATTACCTAGAAGAGTCCCTGAATAAGTAGTTTCTTCTAATGTTAAGCAATCTGTTAATGTATAACATGGTGGTACTTCAAGTATTCTACAATCTTCACAAGATTGAAAAGTATTAGTTACTGCATATTCTACAACATCTCTATCAGGACATTCAGTTAATTCTAAAGTCCAACAGTTATCAAAGTCACCAATAGATGTAGGTACTCTTCCTGGAATAATTATATCACCAGGTTCTATACTTAATGAATTAGTAGCTCCTATTTGACTTGGATTAGTAACATTTAAAATAAATGTTAATTCACTGTCAAAACAGTTTGTAGCTAAATAACAAGTGTTTTGACAACTAGGACAATCCTCATATGGTCCATCAGTTACTGTTACAGATATTGGGTCTATACAATCACCTTCATTAATTTCTACAAAGAAACATTCATCTGAACCATCTATTCTAATGTATTGACCATTATATTCAAATAAATTAGTAGTTGTAGTTACAACTTGATTTGCAGTTCCACAAGAAGTATTTTGTGCAGCAATAGCATTAAAACTTCCTCCAGTATTTAAAACATAACCAAGAGGATCTCCTGGAAACATGCTAATATTATTTGGACAGTCATCTGTATTTTTACTAGTAAACAGTATTGTTCCACCATTTGGTGTTCCTGTTATACTTGCTATTTCACGTATTTTCCAAACACCTACACCAGCATCTTGTGATAACTCAAAGAAAGCACCTGTAGGACCTCCACCATCTACAAGTTCAAATTGCCAAAATGGCTGCATGTTAGGAAAACTACCAGTTGCAATTGTTAACTGTGCAGTACCAAAACCAGAAAGATTGTCTATTCTTATATCAATGCAATCACATGTAGTATTACAACTAGTTAAAGTATAACAACCACATTCATTAGTTGGACATAAAACATTATCACAATCATTGTTATCTGCTACTATATACGCTGTATCTGGATCATAAGGTCCTCCTCCTGCAGCTCCACCAAAAGTAGGTTCATTTGGAAATGAAGGTGTTCCAAAACCTAAAGCTAATACTACAGTATAACACAAACCATTGTATATAACAGTTTGTCCACCGCTATAATTACTTGGATTATCTGCTATGAATTGTAAAGTATCTAATTCTTCACAACAAGGATTAAAATTAATAACGGTATATGCTGCCATTTATTATTTTTTTAATGATGCCTCATACTGTTTAACGCATGCTGCACAACAAGACTTACCATCTGATGCTTTTCTTTTTTTACATCCACAATTTAAAGCCTTTCCACAATTTCCACATTTACTCATTTTCGTTGGTTTTAAAAATGTTTAACAATTCTTACATTCAAGTTTATTTAAAAGTTTAATAGCATAGTTATAAAGACTCATACCTTTTTGTACTTCATGGCATGTTTCTACTTTTGCTACTGCAGCATCTAAATAACTTTTAATTGTTCTGAGTTTATCTAATTTATCTTTAGTTTTCTTGCTTGGTTCACAATCAGCTAAATCTAAATCACATAAAGCCTTTCTGTATCTATTTAATGCTTTACTTATTCTTAAATGATTATACTCTACGTATACTACATCATTAGGAGATACGCTATATTTAATAACATATACTCCGTCAGGTAAAGCTAAATAACTACTATCACAGTTTTCAGTTTGTAATTGTAAATCACAAGCTGTTATAACTACATTATCTCCAGGTGTAAAATCTAATTGTATAGAATATCCAAAACCTGGGACAGTTACATTTAAAGTTGGACAAGTTAAAGGTACTAAGTTAGAATATACACTAGTATCAAGTATTTTCATGATACATGTATTCAATACTGTTGGAACCTCTAAACTTAATACATGATTTGCCATAATATTTTAAATAAAAAAAGGAGAGGAGAGATAACCTCTCACTCTCCTTATAATTAGAATTTCACTCTATTTACTATGCTGGTGGTTGAAGTAAATCAAGTGGAGGAAGTTCTGGGAAAACTAAATCGTTATCACAAACAGCACCACAAGTTAATTCTTCAATCTTACATACTCCACAAGCATCCAACCATGTAGATAAGTCAGTATATACATCAGCTGCACCTCCTTCAGGAAGAATGATTTCTAGTAAATACTGATCATTATCAAATACTCCAGTTGGGTTATTGAAACGAGGAACATTATGTTGTAAGTAAACTCTGTCATAAAGAGCTGCACGATCAATAACTTGTAACTCTTGATCTCCTTGAGTAATCTCACGGATTCTCAAATCTGAGTGGAAGAAGTTTTGACGGTAAGACTCTGACATAATCAAATCTCTTACAGCTTGTTCACCAAATCCATTAGCTTGACGTGATTCACATTCTGTTTCAACACAGATACCACCAAAAGCACAAGGATCTCCATTATAATCTACTTCAGAGATATACAATCTTACTGGCTCTTTTTCAAAGAAGTCAGAAGTTTGGAAAGTACAATCTCCAAAACGAGTATCAACATAAGCACCTGCAATAATTAAACCTGCACAAGCATCAGCAGTGTGTCCTGCAGATACATAGTTATCCCAAGTATCAAAACCAGCAGGAAGTTGAGCAGCAGGAGTTGAAGGTGGGTACCAAATAGTACCAGTCTCATCTACTACAAGAATAGAAATAAAAGGACGAATAAGTGGAGAGTTCAATAATTGCTCAGCCCAACCTACCATAACTAAAGTAGAATCAACAGCTACTGGAGCAATAGTTTCATCTTCACAACATCCAGTGTAGTAATCTGCTGTATAGTAAGAGTTACGGTTCAAGAATCTTAATGCTGGAGAACCTTTAACATCTAAACGTAAAGAGTAAGTCTCATCACATAAAAATTCTTTACAACAATCTGCTCCACCTGCAGCAGCACTTACTGTAAGTACATCAATAGTAGCATCATTATTTCCTCCAACAATTGTTAAAGTATCTCCAATTGTATAACCTTTACCTGGAGCAACAATTGCTACAGCAGTAACTAAACCACCTGCACTAATAGTTGCTTCAACAACAGCACCTGAACCTGTACCACCAGTTACTGTAGTAACCAATGTACCTGGAGCAGGAGCATATCCTGTACCAGCTACCAAAGTACCTGCATCAAGAGTTGCTAAACCACCACCTGCAGTAAAGTAAGTTGAACCTACGTGTACAATTTGATTTTGAGCTGGACAAGCTGGAGAAGCATACAATCTGCTTGCATACCTAGGGTTAATCATTTTAGACTTGTTAGTCTCTTGATACCCTCCGTGGAAAGGTCCCACTTTGTCATTAGTGTAAATTGTAGATCCTGCAAGGATTACATTACAACAATCAGATGCTCCCGCTAATGTAGCTCCTGTAGTGGAAAGTTGAGTTTCTGCAACAAACAATCCAATATAACCATTAGTTAGTCTTGAAGAAGCAGCTGCTGAAAGCTGATTCAAAACAACTGTTGGCAAACCTGTACTAGCTAACTGACCACCAGAAGCATTAGCTGTGGTAGCAGTTCCATCAGGCAAAACAACGGCAGTACCTGTTTGGTCCTCACCTGTTGCTAAAAACGTTTTTTTAAACGCATGATTAAAATAAGCCATTTTTTTAAAATTTAATTAAACAAAAATATATACTATAATATAATAAAAAGATTTAAATAAGCAAAACTATTTAAGAAATAAAAGTTTATACTTAGCTTTACTTATTGCATCTTTTATTAAATCCATATTATTTACTATTTCAGAATATGGTACTTTACTTTGTACTAATGTTACTTTTTTGTACAACATTCTTAAATAGTTAATTGCATCCTCCACATCTTCCAAAACTTTTGGTTCAACAGGAGAACACTCTAAAATAGTTTCTTCAACACCTTGAAATCCTTCAACTATTGTGTCAACTAAACCAGGTAATGCATCATATAACTCATTTAAAGCCATATGTGCTGCAAATGCTCCAGGTCCTTTTACTTTTAAATGAAGTAAATGAAATGAAGTTCTGGCTGCCATTAACTCCGCAGATAAATAAGATACATCAGAAGCTACTGATTCTTTTGGAGTATAACTTGGTGCTGCAGGTCTAGGCATAGCATCTACTCTTTTTAACATTCTAGATCTTTCCATTTTTATTAGTTATTACGTTCAGCAGTTTGTGTACCTCTACCAGATTGGTTTATTGATTCAATATCACCAGCTAGTATACTAACAGCTTCATCTATTATTAATTCTATTATATCATCTTTAAATTCAGACTCAACATCAACTGTAGTAGCTGTATTTGTATAAGGATCTACACAATTAAGTACTTCAATTCTAACAGGTTGACGATAGTAAGTTAAATTAGCTTTATCAATATTAAACTCATTATTAGTATAGATAAATACTCTATTATTTTTTAAAGTAGCAAAAGTCTCAGCCCAATCAAAACTAGGTCTTTTAGAAACATCTCTAAGTAATTGACTAAGGTTTCCTTCTTCAGCTAAATATACTGTCATAGGTCTTTTTTCTTCACAACAATCATTTGTTGCAAAAGCATCTACTCTTTTCCACTGTAAATAGTTTTCAGGAATAGGTGCAGAAAAAGACCTGTCAGCATTTGATAAACTGACAGGTATGGTATTTAAAAGTATTTGTAAGTCATCTTTTCTTCTGGTAGATTGTTCATCACCTTCTTTAACTACATTTATACCATGTAGCTGTCTTCGGACCCATTCTACTTGAGCTTTATTAAAAGCCTCAACAATTTGCCAACACTCAAAATTATCATAGTCTTGACTATCTAACTTATTAAGTCTTTCTTTAACTTTTATGATAATAGTACTATTAAGCATTATTTTTATTTATAGTTACCTCTACGTATTTTTCTTGCATACTTCCTTCCACTAATTTCCTTGTCTTTTCCTCCAACTTTACCTTTATAGTATGTATTTTCACCATCTGCTGTTTTTACTCTTGTGAGAGTCTTTGCAGGTCCCATACCTCTATTTTTAGTGGAAGTAACAGCTTCCTTAACAATAGGAACTGTTACCGTTGTACCTTTTTGAGCTTTAGGTAAGGATTTTTTAACTTTAGCTTTAGTAGCTTTAGTAGCTTTAGTTGTTTTAGTTGCTTTTTTCATTTTTATTTATTTTTTCATTTTACCTAATGTAATAGCAAGTCTAGCTCTTTTAGCTGTTTTACCAGATCCTTTAGCTTTTTCTTTTAACCAGGATTTTTTAATAGTTCCATCTGACTTAACAGCTCCTGCTTTCTTAGCAATTGCAGTCAGAGACCCTGGTTTTTTAATAGCTCCTTTAATCCAATTTTTTTTAGCTGCCATTTTTTAACTATTCCAATTTTTTTCAATCTTGTCATTAATTGCTTTATAGATATCTTCATTTAATGGATTCTTAAGATATTCTACAACATCAGATACATTTCTTCCTAAAAGAGTTCCAGACTTCATATGATAGATATATCCATCAGACTTAGTAGTTAATTCTTTATAGAATATTGCATCTTTAACTAATGACCTAATTTTAAGATCCTCCATACTAGAATTTACAGAATCAAGGAAAACTCTTGCTGCTCTTTCTTTATTAGATTCTCCACCTTCTCCATTAATGAATTTATCCATATTATCATATAGTACATCATTAGGAGTATTCTTTTTATATTGAACACTAGTGATATCTACAACTTTTGCTACATAAAATAACTTAGCTGAATTTTTATCAAATAATTTTTGTAATTCAGAAAGTGCTTTGTTACGCAATTTTTTGTATTCAGTTTTAGTAGATACTGTTTCTTCTTCTTTATCTAAATAAAATTTTGGTGGTTTTGGTTTAGACTTTGCATCTTCATAACTTTTAGCTACAATATCAAATCCTCCAGCCTCTATTGCATAAAATTTAATTCTATCATATGGGTTTTTCATATCCAAATAAACTGGATCATTACCACATTGAATAGATATTTTATTCCAAAATTTAGCATTATTAGGTTTAAGTAATTCTACTTTAGCCCAAAATTCTTTATCCTCAACATCAAGGACATTTGAAGCTAGTTCCATTTCTAGTTCTGCAACAGCAGATCTAATTTCTTTTACTCTAGCTTCTTTAATTTCTTTTGGTAAGTTTTTAATTTCAGGAGCAAATTCATTTAATCCTGTAACATATCTAACTACACCATTATTTTCTAAACATGCTAACTGTTCAAAATGAACAACTCCATCATATAGAGCCATGTTATATTCTTCTAGACCCATGTTAGCAACTGCTTGATCTACATATGGTCTAATAGCAATCTTGCTTTTTTTACCTGTTGGTGTTTCCACCATTGTGAAATTTTCCATAATTTGTTGGTTTTTAATTTAAAAATATCAGAGAGGAACCTAAGCTCCTCTCCGATTTATATATATGATGATTAGAATGAACCACCTGTAATTGGGTTTCTCATCACAATTTTCAATACTTTAGTTGGATCTTTAACCCATACTGCAGGCATTGTTTGTGACATCATTACTCGGTAACCATTGAATTGTCCAGAAGACTGGAATCCTTGACTACGTCCCATATAGTCCATAGTACCGTTTTGATACCACCACTTTAATTGATTATCCCAAGACAATTTCAATAAGAAGATATTGTCATTAGTATTATCAGTGATATCAAAGATAATGAATGAATAAGATGATAATGGGTAACCATCAATGATTGGGTTCTCAATATCATTAGTATGAACATTGTCAAATGCTGGGTTCAATACAAACTTAACATTTGCCAAGAATGGAATTACATATGAAGTATAAGCAAATCCAAAGTTCAAGTCCATTCCTTTACCTGTAATAGCACCTATATCAGCAGCTTGAATTACAAGACCTGAAGAAACAGCTTCTTGCTTAATAGCTTCATTTACAAGACGCATACCTGCCATACCTGTTTGTACAATCAATGTACGGTTGGGATCTGGACCTTCAAACTCAACTTTTCCATTGTAGAAGTTGTAGATTTCTCCACGGAATAAATCTAATGTAAAGTTGTTCTTGTTATATACTCTTTTGTAAGAGTTATCAAGTTGTTTCCAAAGACCTACAGACAATCTAACATCATCTGGTCCATCTTGACGAACTCTACCACCTTGTCCCCACATTAAGTAAGTCTCAATATCTTTAGATATTTTTGTAAGGTGTGCAGCTTCCATTTGAGTTAAGAAAGTTCTAGAAAGATCTCCGTTATCAAAAGCTTTCTTTACTTTATCTTTACCCATTACTTTAACCATATCCTCTAAAGAAGTAATAGAAGGATCAACTGAACGATCAAATGATCTCCAAATTTCAGTTACAGGTACAGTACCGTCAGCATTCATTCCACCTTTGATCATAAGATCAGCACGTGAAGATACTGAATAATGTACGTGTGCTTCAGCACCACCTACAAAGTTATAGAACTCACGGAAACCTGCTCCTGTTGTGATATCAGAAAATCTTTCTCCATATTCTCCTCTAGCAGAACCTTTTCTAAAGAATTTAGTTCCATTAGCTAAGTATCGGTTATCTAGGAAACGAGCATTACCATTATTAACAAGAGTAACAGTATAGATAAATCCATCACCAATTGGAAGAATGTCTTCATCAGTAATGTAAAGTTCAATACCATTATACTTATCATAAGTAATAATGTCTCCATGACCAAACTCACGCTTGTTAAGTTTAATACGGAATGAATTTCCATCAACACCTTTAGTTTCATTAGCTGCTTCAATATCCTCAACGATATAAGGAAGATCTTGTGAAACTGGTGTTTGCCACTTATACTCTCCACGAGCATTGTCTACGTTAATAACATTCTTTCCTCCAAAGTTAGCCATTTGATAAAGAGGCATTTCAACTCTTTGAGCCATAGCCCAAAGATCTACTGGGCCCATATCCATAGGCTCTGCATCTTTCAACATGTTAACCAAGTGATAAGAATCTACGTGTGAGCTTGCATTGTAAGCCGTATCCCGTAGAAAGATACCATTGTTTAAAACTGGTGTACTCATTTTTATTTATTTATTTATTATTTACTTGTTTATCTACTAAAAAAGCTTTTAGTATTTCTTTTAATTGTCCTAGTTGGTTTACTACTTCTAGTAGTTGTTTCTTCTCTATTAGTATTTAACGAACTAGAATTTTGTTTACGTCCTTCTTCAGTTTTTAATTTTCTTACTGTTTGTTCAACAGCAGTTTTTGTACCAATAGATTTAATTTTATCTTTATATCCATCAGGATCTTGTAAAAGCCATAAAGCTTCCGCAATTAAATCATGTCTTGGTTCTACAAACTGATACTTTTCTAATAAGTGTCCAAGTAAGTTTGTAGGTTTACCTGATATAGAAGGATAATTAGGTTGAACTAAACCAGAATATAACATACTTTGTGTTTTTCTATCTAGTTTAAGTCCTCCAATTTCTCCTTGAACAAGAGTGTTATATACATTTTCAGTATAAACTTGAGCTGCTTGAGCTTGTTGTTGTTGCTTTTGTTCTTGCTCTGCAAGCTGTCTTGCAACAATTTGCTCTTGCATTTTATCAAGCTTAGGTTTAAACTGATTTGCTTTTTGTTCTAATCTATCTAAATCTTTCCAATCTTCAATTTCTTGCTCAATTTCTTCAGCAGTTCCAAAGTTTGTTGCGTATAGATATTGTCTTGCAATCTCAGCCTGATCATTTTCATTAGCAGGATTTAAATCCCTAACTTCTTCTACATGAGATAAAGTTCTAAATAAACCTTTTAAGTCTTGACCACCATCAGCAATATATTTAGCTGCTACTTGTAATTCTGGTGGTAATGATTGAAAAAATTCTTGAGGAACTCTTTGTGCTACTTTAGATTCTCTATCTTGAAAGTTTGCTTCAAATAATTCTCTAAAGTCTGCAGCTGTATACTCTTCCATTGGTTTATCATCATCAAATGGAATAAGTGAGCCTTCTTCAATCATTTTAGTTGCTAGATCAAACAATCCACTTTTATCAAGCTTAGGTCTACCTCCTTTATTTTTGATTTCATTTTCTTCTTCTTCTGCAATCATTGAATCTAATTCATTAATTACAGCTTCTGGAGATTCTGATTCTTCAAATTTAGTAGTAGCTGTTACTTCTTTTTCTTGTTCTTCAGTCTTGTCAATGAACGATGTATCAATTGTTTCTTTAGAGAATATAGAAGGTTTTTTATCTTCTTCAGGAACCATAACACTGTCTGCTCCTACTCCTCCAAAAATATCATCAATGTCAATTTCAATTTGTTCTACCGTTGTAGAATCTTGTAATTTTTCTTCTTCTTCCATAATATTGTTGGTTTTGTTATACTTTAATATAAGTATTTATTTGTAAATAAACTTATTAAATTTAAAATTACTTATTTTTTATTAAGTAATTTTTGGCAGTATATAGCTAAAAAAATAAATGGTCATTTTTAATTATTTCTTTTTATTATTTTTTGGAGAAACATCATACTTATTTTTATTCTCTCTAGCTATTTGTAACTGTGTATTTGCTATATCTTTTTGAGCCTGTATCTTTTCTCGTTCAATTTGGTTCTTCTCAGTTTTAATCTGATTATCCATTGATTGCTTTTCTCTTTGAACTTGAGTTTGTTGTTGATACTGCTCTGTTTGACGAATTTGATCCATAGCATCTACAAAGTCTGACTGCTTGTTTTCATTTATATCCATCATTGATCCATAACCAGATGCTCTAATTTCAGCAATAAGAATATCTTTTTGTCTATTCTTTTCATTTTCCATAGACTCATGATCAAGTTTCATTTTCTCTTCTTGTGCTTTTGCTTGAAGTGCTTGTTGTTGCATTTCTTGTTGCTGTTGCATTTCTTGATTTCTTTGCTGTTCTATTTTTTCTTCAGTAGCTTTCATTACTGTATTTAAATGAGCAAGAGAATCTGATTGAATAATTTTACCAAGATCATATATAGAAGCTCCAGTTGTATTATTTGTTATTGCTAACTGTTTTAACTGTTCAAGAACTGCTCTATGATTAGCCGTGGTAGAACAAAATATATTAAGATCTCTAAGTAATAAATCAGTACCTTCAATAGCAAAGTTTACTTTTTCATCTGCAGAAGTAATATATGTTAATCGTGCAGATGGTTTATTACTATGATAATACTGTGCAAGATCTGTTCTCATCTGATGCACTCTAGGCATCAAATAATCTGAGTGTTGTATAAAATAAACTTCTGTTTGTGCATATGATGCATTAAGAGCTTGTTCTACTCCTGTTGCTGTTTGTTGACTAATTTGTTGACCCATTCTTTGTGGATTAACACCGATAACTTCATATGCTTGTTGCTTAAAGTAATTAGCAAGTTGTATTCTAGACATTAATCTGTTAGTTTGTTCCATGTCTAGTTTTTGGAAATGCTGGAAGTTTAATGGATTTTCTGTATTAGTTATTGTAGTATCTAAAGGAAGTATTTGGAAATTTTTCATTGCAGCATAAGCTTTTGCATAATTTCCTTTACCCCAATCTTCTCCTAATGAATGTTTAGGTAAACCATTTTGATCTAATAAGATAACAGTACCTAATTCATCCACTAATATATCAGCTATTTGATTATTTACAATATTATATCCTATTTGAAAAGGTTTCATTAAATCTACAAGAGATGTAGATTTAGTATTTCTATCAGAAAATACTGCACCTTCTACTGGTATTTTACAACCATATAATGAGTTATCTCCTTTAAATTGAAAACGTAAAGGTCCAATATCTTTCTTATCTATACCTAAATAAATTGGAGAAAAACCATCAGGTGAGTTCATTCCCCAGAAGCTAGGTAAATTTGGTCCAAGTTTAATACCACCCCAAACTTCATTAATCCAAATCCAATCAATGTGTTCTCCAAATACTAAGTTATCTCTAGTTTTATTTTTAAATAATCTAGTATCATATTGAGGTTTATCAGTAATTTTGTAAGCCTCTGTTACTATTTCAGTAACTATTTCTCCGTTATCATAAACTTTTGTAAGATGTCCTACTTTTCTTTGTGATTTCCAATAAGCAACAGTTTCTCTAATTAAATAAGCTGTTCCTTCATTTTCATAATCTTCACTTTCTCTGAGTACATCATTAATAACATCACCACCTTCTAATACACTTTGAGAAGTTGCTGAAGTATATTGTCTCATAGCTAATGAAGGCATATTAGTATTCCATTCATGAGATTTAGTAGAGTCATAATAGCTACCATCATTTTGATAACCATTTAAAGTATATCCTGCTGATCTAATTGGATAAATTGCTTCTAATGCTTCTAATTGTTCATCAGTCATAAGATAACCATACTTATCTATAGCATCCGCAACTGTAAGCATCTCTGTTTTACCTACCCAGTTTGATTGAGATATATATCTTGCATCAGGAGATTTATGATAGAATACTAGAGTAGGATTCCAAAGTTCTACATCATAGTCATCATCCATCATTCTAAAATGCCAAAACTCTCTATCAGTTATAAGCATATCTCTAAAACCTCTTTCTTCTAATTCATCCATTCTGAACTTTTCAACATCAACTTTATGTTGGTGATCAGCCCATTGTTCAATCATAGATCTATAATCCTTTTTAAAGAACTCTTCTATTTCAGGTAAAGTTTTTAGTTTTTCTGGATTTAACTCTTGTTGAAACTCTTCACTATTAGGATCTGCTCCTTGAGCAACTAAAGCAGAAACTATTTCCATTTGAGCATCAGCTAATAGAACTTCTTCTACCATTGCTCTTTTTTGCTCAAGCATTTCATTATATGAAAAATCATCTACTGCCCTATATGTAACTCTACTGTTTCTTTTTGCAAATTCAGAAACTAAAACATTTACAACATTAGGTATAATAGGATAGAATTTTAATTCTAGTGCTGTGTCATCTTCTTGAGTAAGGTATTCTAGTATATCTCTATATTCTGGATTTTCTTCAACAATGTAATCTCTTTTATCAATTACACCTTTTGCTAACTTATAGTTTTTAAGAAGTTTTCTAGCATTTTTTCTAATTTGTTTTATACCATTCCACTCTAACCAATCTAAATTCCAAGCAGCCCACTCTGCATCTTTTTCTTTAGCGGGCAGAAACTGCAAAGGTTGGATTATAGAACCCATCCTGTTTTCTTTTGTCTTAGCTCCATTTTTGAGCTGCATTGCATTAAGAACTTGCATAATTTTTATTTAAGATTTTTAAATGCACTTCTAATAACCCTTCCATTAGCTTTTTTACCTTTGCCTAAATTACGAAAAGGGCTATTATATAATTTATATAAATTATCTGACTTTTGCAACTTTTTAGCTGCTTCATCTCTCTCTATTCTCTTTTTAAATCCTAAGTTTGAATGTAATATCTTCATATAGGACACTAAAGCTGCAAATGATACTAAACGGTCAACGTTAACATCATCGTTATAAGCAGCCATTTCAATTAACAACATAGGGTCAGGTATTCTCTCTACACCATACTTTTTTCTAACAACTGTACCATCTGGTTTAGTTTCTTGATCTATCTCTTCTTTTACATACTCAATAGCATATGAAAGCATATGATCTTTAAACAAACGTCCCGTGTTTTTCCATCCATATTCTTGGTAAACATTTTTATTTGCTCCTAAATCTTTTAAGAATACCATTTGGTCTTTAGGAACTAGATACATCTGTTTATTTTTACTAATCATATATTGGATAAATAATGATATATTGTTTTCTATTATAGTCTTAGCTTTATACCATTCTATTATATGCATTAATTGTTTATGCGTTTTATTAATATCATCATATCTACCACACCAAGCTGCAACAATTTTATCTCTTTCTATGTATGTTTCAACTTCTTCACCAGTCATTCTAGTAACTTCAACTGGAGCTTTCATTACATATATTGAACATAGTGATTCTGAAGTAGTTGTCCTACCTTCACCCACGGGGTCAATAGATGCATAATACATTCCAAACTCAACATCTTTTACAGGACGTTCCCATACTACAATAGATCCAGTTTTATCTTCTGCTTTTTTACTTACTGGAAATTCTGATATAGGTAATTTATTTGTAACCTCAACATTTAGTTTACCTGTTGCATCTTCATTTATTTTAACAAACTCATAAGGATATTCTTTTTGTTTTATTCTATCTTGCTGTGCAGAGATAAGATGCATAGGAAACTTTGATACTGTCCTTGTATCAAAAGCTTCTTTAATGTTTCTTGGATGCTGAGAGATTCTAAGTTGATATTGTTCAGGTGATAAAGCTTTTTTCCATTCCGCAAATTGTTCATCTAAAGCAATTAAAGCTTCTTCTACCTTAGAATTACCATATTCATCAATATAAGGAGGCATAGACCATTGCTCAGGAATAAATAAACCTGATAAACCTATTGTTCCCTTATCATCAATAAGATTTGTTTCTACTGCATAGATATCATTAGGTATTGGATCTAGCATCATATCTTTTAACGGTTCACATTGTGCCAAATCACCAACTGATCCTGCAGCAATAAAAACACCAGTAGTTATCATACCTGATTTTAAAGCAGGTCTTATATACTCATATGTCTTATTCATCTTAGGTGCAATTCCAGCTTCTTCATGAAAGAAGTACTTAACAGGTCCACCTACACCATTTGTTGGATCTTTTTCAAATGACATACCTTGTATAGTACCTTTAAGACCTCTATCAAAACTTCTACCACTTACTCTTTCTTCAATCTTTTGTTGCCACATCATAACCTTCATAGGATTAAAAGGTCTATACCATGCCGTGTGTTGATTTAAAAAGTTAGCGTATTCATCTAAAAATTTCCAAGTACCTTTATCATTTATATAGTCTTTAAGACTTGCACCCATTTTAAGGGTTACTCCTTCTTCAAACCATACTTGATTTATAAGCTTAGCACTATGAAAATATGATGAAGCAATCTGACGTTTTTTAAGAATAGCAACATGTTTATAATCTAGTTCTGCCAGTAACTCATATAAAGCCATATGATACTGTGCATCTCTTATTTTTGCAAAACCAAACTTCTGATTTTCTTTATCAAATATTGGTAAAAAGTTTAACCACATATAATAGTCTCTAGAAATAAACCATGTTTTATCTCCAGATTTAACTATTATACCTTTTCTACATTTTTCTTTTTCAAAATTCCAATATTCTATAAAATCCTTTGATTTAAAAGGAGCATCACAATAGTAACCATTTTGATTAAAAAGTTTACCTTGCTCATTAAAGATTAAAGAGTCTTCATTAAAGTTATATTCTCCAGGTTTAAAAAATATATTTTTAATAAAAGATTTAAATTCTTCTCTTGATTCAAAAGATGTTTTAGACCACTCACCTTTTTCATATGTGGGTATGTCTATAATAAACTCTTCCATTATTTAATATGCTTTAAAACTTCTTCTATTTCTTCTTTTAAGTATACGTGTTTATCTTGTCCACCACTTACAGTTATACAAGTTAAATCATCAGCATCCTTATATAATTCAATAATATCCACATCTCTAACATAATATGGAGTTTCTTTTATATTATAGTCATCTAGAGTTAAAGTATATTTTGGTACGTTAGGTAAATTTAGATTAAGCATTTCAGCTCTTTCTGTTTGCTCTTGATATTCATCACGTAATGCCTCTATTTTATCTAAAGTAGATTCTTTTACAGTTAGTAACAGCCTTGTAAATTTTATCATTTATTTTATTTTTAATTATTGATCATAAGCCATAGAACTGCCACCTCGTATTCTTGATTGCTGCTCATCTTGTAAATCTTTATAAGCCCCTTTAAATGATTGCCTTATTGCTTCAAAATCTTTTGCCATAGCTCTAATCTGACCAATATTTCCATCTTTACCATCTGTAATTTGTGTAGTTGCCATGTATTTAGCTATTCTATCTAAAGCTTTTCTTATACCATCATATGCTCTTTTAGTAGGTGTTTCATATAATGTTTCACAAAAAGCTAAAGCTCTTTGTATTAATTCATCTTCTGTAGAAAACTCAGGATCTATTTCATTTATAATAAGTATTTCTTTATCAGCTTCTGGTGTATGAAAAAATGGATTTGAATCTGGATCTGGACATGTCATATAAAATAAATACTGATAAACTTTTAAATAATCTTCAGGATACTTGTCCATTAAATTTTTAAGTGTAGTTAAAGTATAACAATGTTCTGTTGGAATTACTTTACCATTCTGTATATCAAATAACTTTACTATCATTTCTTTTTATTTAATTTTTGTCTATTATCTTTTAACCAAGAAATAATAGATAAGACTTCATCTTTTAAATAAGGCACATCCATAACTATTACTTCTTTAACAACAGGATCTCCGTTATCTAGTTTTTTATAAATTGGATAACCATATTCATCATCACCTTCTTGTTCAAAAATAACATGATGTATATAGATATTACCAGGTTTTAATTTAGGGTTATGCTTTAATATAATATACATATAAATACTCAATTGTAAAGCATAATGATTAAAACTACAATCATCTAAGTTATTTACAGGATGCAAAAGTTTTTTAGATATACCTTCCCAGTTTACATAAGATTCAGTTTTAATTTCTTTATTTGTTTTATAATCAATAATATTAACCTTTCCATTAACTACTTCTACTAAATCTGACTGACCACATATACCTGCAGATTTTAAATATACCATATGTTCAGGATAAACACCTTCTGTAAGTTTAGGTTCAGGTGCATATTTTATACCTTCTTTTTCAATAGGTGAATATATAGGTAATGGTACACCTTCTTTTTCAATAGATGCTAAAGAGCACAAATCAGATTCTCTTTGGTTATGATAAAAAGTACCTAATTCAAGAGCTCTCTCAGATTCACTTTTCCAAGCATTCTCAATTTCTTTAGGTTTCATTCCATACCATTTAGAATTTTTATTTTTACTTACTTTTTTTGCTATACTTTTTGCATCAAAAGGTTCTTTAAATTCAGAAATTAATGTAGTAACAGAAATCCAATTAATATCATCTTCTTGTAAACTTACATAACTATGATCTTCTGCATTAAATATTATACTCATTTTATTTATATTTTTCTAATTCATCTTCATCTTCTTCAGTAATTAAAGCCTTCCATTTACCTGCAGGACATTCTGAAGATAAAGCTCTTGTTTTCATAGATAATGTGCAACCACAAAGACTACAGCAAGGTTGTGTACCTTTTACTAAACATTCTTTTCCTGTGTTATCTTTTTTATCACACTTATTACAAATTTCATATCTATCTTGAGCAACAGCTTCAATATAACTTTTACGTAATAAAGAGTTTTTTAAACCCTCCATAATTTGCTTTCTATTTTTCCAAGCTTCTAGTATCTTTTGCATTTTTCCAGTTTTCTTTTTCTTCTAAAAATTTATCTATTTTAATTTTAATTGCCTCAAGTTTTTCTAACTTTTCTTCAGTTGTTTTTTTATAATGATATCCTGAAAAAGAAGAAGTATCAACTACGTTTAATTTTCTTTTACATTTTGTAATTGATTCATCTACTTTATTTTTTCTAATTAAAAAGTAACCTAAACCTGGTACATTAATTTTTAAATCTGAAAGATCAGATAAATTAGTTCTTAATTCTTTATAAAAAAAATTTACAATATCATAAACTTCTAATTCATCAATGTCCATGTTTTCTGAAATTGTTTTTACAATTGTATTATACTTTTTCGGAATCATTTTTAGCAAAAAACTTTATTTCTAGTAATATATTACCAGATGTTTTCAAATTTATTTTAGGATTTAGTTTTATAATTTTTTTATTGCTTTTATCTTTTACAACTATACCTTTTTTAATACATTTATTAATTGCATTTCTAACAGACTGTGGTGTTTTAAATATCCAGTCTTCTTCAGAAGAAGCATCATAACAAAAGTCAGTAAGCTCAGTAGGTTCATTAAAACTTAAAAGAGTTAAGCAATTTAATTCAGAGTCACTTACTGTTAATCTATTTAAATAACAGTAAGTGACTATCTGAAACTTTACTAAATCCCATTTAGGCATCATAGCCTTTTTTTCAATGCGATTTACTAAAGCCATTTCTTAAGATTTTTTAAGTTTTCTACTTGAAGTTTTA
>Ga0098073_1000197_pt1 | contig 22420 bp, 22 predicted proteins | sample 31_taG_FD_75060 | JGI IMG/M metagenome (GOLD analysis project Ga0098073, IMG submission 75060) | Marine viral communities from the Gulf of Mexico - 31_GoM_OMZ_CsCl metaG | ecosystem: Environmental > Aquatic > Marine > Oceanic | place: Gulf of Mexico | collected 2015-07-12
AATATTCAAATAATGCAAAGCCATAAATACCGTTTCCAGAAAAACTGGATTGCGACATTATTTTCCCATCAGGATAATAATCAAAACTATATGAAAGATTGTTATCAATATAGATGTTACGTAACAACTGAATTTCTGTTGTTAAACTATTATCGATGTCATTACCATCTGTGTAACAGGAAATGAATAATAAAACACCAAATAATAATGTTATCTTTTTCATAGTGTGATTGGTGTGGTTATATCATGAAGATGGATATTAACCAAAAAGGTTGCGTAAGATTTATTATAAATACTGGACAAATAGGAAAACTGAAAAGAAAAAAATGTTTCAAAATAGGCATATTCAGTAATGAATTGTAAATTTGAACAAGAAGAAAAAGTTATTCTATGAAATTAGTATTATCACCAGCCAAATCGCTCGATTTTGAAAGTAAATTGCCAACGACGAAAACTTCAGAATCCTGCTTTTTAAAAGAGTCTGAGCGTTTAAATAAATTGCTAAAGAGGAAATCCGCTAGAAGCTTATCTAAACTTATGAGCATATCACCAGCTTTGGGCGAATTAAACTATGAACGTAATCAAGAATGGCAATTGCCGTTTACAAAAGACAATGCTAGACAAGCCATTTACGCGTTTAGTGGCGATGTGTATCGTGGTTTGGATGCCTATACAATTCCTAAAGATAAAATAGAAAAGGTACAAGATACAGTGCGTATTATTTCTGGATTATATGGTGTTTTAAAACCTCTAGACCTAATGCAACCTTATCGACTAGAAATGGGAACCAAATTTCCTGTTGGTAAGAATAAGAATTTATACGAGTTCTGGAAGCAAAAAATTACACAAACATTAAATGATGAGCTTGAAGAAGGTGAATTGTTTTTAAACCTTGCCAGTAATGAATATTTTAAAGCAATCGACGTTAAGGCTTTAAAAGTACCTGTGGTTACAGCAACATTTAAAGATTTTAAGAACGGTGAGTACAAAACCATTATGACCTTTGCTAAGCTAGCGAGAGGCTATATGACACGTTACATTATTGATACCAATGCAAATACGATTGATGATTTAAAAGGCTTTAATTATGAAGGCTATGGATTTAGTGAAGCGATGTCTTCGGAAACCGAATTAGTGTTTATTAGGTAAATGTTTCTTCACAAACATCCTTACCAGCCTTTTATACAAAAAGATACAACGAAGCTTATAGTTGGTACTTTACCGCCACCTCGCTTTTCAACTGGTGAGCTATTGGAGAAAGATGTTGATTTCTGTTATGGAAGTTATTACAATTCACTATGGTTATTTATTGATAAGATTCATAATCTTGGACTGCGTTATGACAATTCTCAAGAAGCCATAGAAGAAAGGAAACAATTTCTAAAAAAGCATAGAATTGGTGTTTGTGATATTGTTGAAAGTGCCGAACGCGAAAAAATTAACGCTTCAGACTTAGGGATGCAAAACATTGTTTTACGTGATGTTATAGGTTATTTAAGGCAGTATCCAAATATCGATACTTTGTTATTTACAGGAGGGAATAGTAAAAATGGACCTGAATATTTTTTTAGAAAACATATAAGGAATTACAATTTAAAACTGCGATTGATCTATAATGAAATCCCGAGAATTCATGAATTTTCATTAGGTAATCGAAAAGTTAAAACGGTGTCATTAACTTCAGGTTCTGGAGCTGCCAATATATCAATAAGTAGAATTCCTTTGTACAGACAATTAAAAGCTAAGAACCCAGACTTTAATACTTTCGATTTTAGAGTGATGCAATACAGTGAATATTTATAAGATTATTTGTTAACTTAGAACAATTAATTAATTCACACTCATGAAAACACTAACCATCCTTACTGTTCTTGCTCTTTTTCAATTTTCCAGTTTTGCTCAAGATTCTTTACCACCTTATTTAGAAGGTAAAATAAAATATCCAGCCTTCAAATTGCATAATTATATGGGAGTTATTGATACTGATAATACTGTTTTAAAGTATAATTCTGCAATTGACTATAAGGTCGTCATTGATGTTTATGATAAAATAAAAGATTCTACCCAACTAGCTGGTACATTGCGTGAAGTTGGACGTTCGTATAATTTGAACATTGCCAATGGCGTACCAAAGGAAAAATTAAAAATGGCAGTTGTGATTCATGGTTGGGCTGTTTATGCCGTATTAAATGATGAAGCTTATGAGAAAAAATATGGGATTAAAAATCCAAACCTTGAGGCGCTAAAACTATACAAAGAAGAAGGAATTGAATTTTATATCTGTGGTCAGAATTTAGGATTTTTTAATATTCCTCAAGAAGATTTAGCGACTGAAATAGATATCTCAATTTCTGCTAAAACGGCATTAATTACGCTAGATCAATTAGGTTATTCTTACTTAAATGTCAACGAAGATTAGTATGTTTTAGACCAAACAGAATATATGATATAAAGTAAGCCAGGAATAGCAAATGCACTTATAAGTATATTTGAAGCCAATTCTGGCCTAATTATGTGAAGTAAAATCATGCTTCCAACAGTAATTAGCCCTCCAAACCCTTTCCATTTAAAAGCGATTAACAAGCCAATGATAGTGCTTATTGGAAACAAAAGTAAGGACAGAACATCCGATGTTTTTATCATCACAGTTTTAGAATCCGTACTCAATAATTCACCAATAGTCATAAACAACAAAGAAGCAATAACTGCAGAGCCTAAAAGTCTGGCTGTCCATAGTATTATTGTTAAGCCTTTTTGTTTTTTTACAACCATACCTTAGTCATAATAATGAATGCTAATTATTACTAAGATAGTTAATTATGTTTAACAATAAGATGTAAATCAGTTAACTTTTTAAAAATTAGACCATTACAGTTGTTTAAACATGTGAAATTAATACTTGTTTTTGTTGTACTCTAAAATTTCTATCGGAAGTTGTTTTCCTTTATTTTTGGCCAAATACCTTCGTAAAACACCACCTTTTATGTGGTTAATATCAAATTCAATAAAAAAAGCATTTGGATCTACTTTATCAATTACACGATGCATTTTCCTAATATCTATTCGGTTAATTACAGAGTGAATAATATTAAAATCATATGTTTCTCCATTGCTTCCATACCCTTTTTCACCTTTATAGATAGTCATTCCTGCTCCAAGCTCATTGATTATTGCAGATTTGATTTCATTGTGTCGTTTTGAAACAATCATCACACCAATGAAGTCTTCAAACCCTTCAATAAGCAAATCGATTACTTTGGCTGTGACAATATATGTCAGAATAGAGTACATTGCTATTTCAACTGAAAGTACAAAAGCTGTAATACTAAATAAAATGATGTTGAAGTACAAAATAATTTGTCCAATACTAAAACCAAATCTATCATTTAAAAAAACTCCTAATATCTCAGAACCATCAAGTACTGCACCATTTTTAACAGTCAGACCAATACCTGAACCAACAAATAAACCTCCAAAAATAGAAATGAGCAGCTTATCTTCTGTAATAGTGTTGAATTCTACATAATGAATTACCAAAGCCAAACCAATAATGCTAAAAACAGATTTAGCTAAAATACGTTTTGACAATGTGAAGTAGGCTAATATTAAAAAGGGGATGTTAATAAGCACCAAAAGGACAGATACATTTAAATTGTCAAATTGAGAATTTAAAAGAATGGCAGTTCCCGTAACACCTCCATCTAAAAAATCATTAGGTAATAGAAATGCTTTTAAACCAACACTAGCAAGAAAAATTCCTAGTGCAATTTGAAAATATTCTGAAATGTTTGTGTAAACTGCTTTTTTGTTCATCAAGATTAGTCTAAAGAATTGAAATTAATATTAGGTTGAGTATTTAATTTTGTTCTAGAAAGTTTTGTTCCAATCAGAGTAAAGTCGTCAGTGAAACCACAATTTTTAAGATAGAAACCATGATTCGCTGAGCCACCAGAATAATCTAAACGCGCATCTTTTCTGGCTGTGGCATCTGCTGAAAATTTAGCCTCAGTAATTTCGTGCCAATTGCCTTTGCTATCGCGCATCCATTGGTTGTAAAACCCTCCACGACGTGATAGGGCTCCAGTATTCGGTATAAAATTCTCTAAAAACGAATAAGGTCTGGTTACATATGTATTGGTTTGAGGTCGTCTAAAACTTGCTATTAAATGCCATTTGTTAGTCTCAGGGTCAAAAAAATATGAGGTGTAATCAGTGGTGTTGTCAGAATTTGGGTTTACTTTAGTTAGAAAACCATATCGTGTTTGTGCTTTCCAATTAAACACTTTATAGCTTTGTCCACCAGAACCTTCATTGCCAAATTCGCCAGTGGTGACGCCTTCACCTTTTTTAAGTAATCTGATTTTTTGATCGTCCGGAATACTGTTTGGATCGTCTGTTTTAAATGGACTCCAAATAGAAAACAGAATACGTCGTTCAGATTCAGAATTAACTTGAATACCAAAGTAGCCTTCTCCAAAACCGTTAGCCATAAAATAAGAACCAATAACATCTTGATTTTGGTCAATTTCAATTTCGCTATACATCCATTCTATATCATCTGTAGGAGTTTCAAACACCAAATGTGTTGAAGGACCACGTCTTCCAAAGTAAAAATCGTCTTTGATGTATTTCACCAAAGTACTGTCTTCTGGTTGTTTAAAAACGATACTTTTTACGTCTGCATAAGTTTCTGTTGTTTTTGACATTCCCTGAATATCTATATGATGATAACCTTTCCCTGAACTTGCATAATTGCCAACGTAAATGGTATCAAATTCTGAATTGTCAAGGTTTACAATTTCAGTTTGGTCATTAAAACTAATCTTTATTTCTGAGATCCCTTTTGCAATGATACCAAAGGGAATAGTCGTTTCTTTTTCTGTGTAAAAATAGGTTCTGATGATATCGTTGTCATCCTGCCAATTTGTAATGCCATCTCGTGTTATAACTTCTGATGTATTGTATAAATCATTAACAATCCAACTATTTCCAGTAGTAGGAATTTCAGTTTGTAGTAGTGAAACGTCAAACAATGGTTCTTGTTTACAAGCAAACACTATATATACAACGCAAAGTAGTTTTATATGCTTCATATCCAAAGATACTGAAATTTGGGTTGGAAATAAATTTGAAAAATTAGTTTGTTTGAACTGAATTTGGGATGGTAAATTTTAATAAGTTCTTAATCTTATTATGCGATTTAGGTCGACTTTATTCTTTAGTTATTATCAATTAATTATGACAATTTCTAATGATTACAATGAAAAAACCACTTTAACTTGCATTAACAAGTCAAAGTGGTTCATTTGATTGATTGGTAATTTATGTCTTAATCTACAACTTTACTAGTTTGAGTAAAGCCAACATATAAGCCTAAACCAGCCATTAAGAAAATTAGAGCAGGATACACGGCATCAGAATTTAAATTGGTATACGTTTCAAGTAAATTAGCTATAAAAACACCTAAGCCAATTCCCATTAATAAGAAAGCAAGGTTTAATACGATAACTTTCCAAGACGAACCTGTACGTTTTCCAATGTTAAAAATACTTGCATCTGCACCTTTTTCAATAAGTGCCATTCGTTCTTTGTTTCTTGAGGAAAAGTATAAGTAAAATACACCGAAAACCGAACCGAATATAATTGCTAAAATTGCTACTTCCATAATTGTTTGTTTTTAATTGATTATTTTTAATGAGTTCATAGCTTATGACGACAGTTTTTGAATGTTGGTTACAAAAAAAATTTAAAAAATATTTTTTTATAAAAAAGTGTAACCAAAACCATACATATATAGTCATAGTAACAAATGACCACCAACGATCAAGTTTATATAGACTCTATTTTAAATGGCGATGCTAATGCTTTTGCAGTATTGGTAGATCGTTATAAGGATTTGGTATATACTTTGGCGTTGCGAATGATGAAACATAGAGAGGAAGCTGAAGAAGTGGCACAAGATACTTTTATTAAGGTTTATAAATCGTTAGATAAATTTAAGGGCGAGTCAAAATTTTCTACATGGATTTATAGGGTGGCTTATAACACTTGTTTAGACAGACTTAAAAAGAACAAGCGTCAACAGTATACTGTTGAAATAAATGAATACACAGAGCATCAAGTAAAAACCTTGGATAATGCCCTGGATAAAATAGAAGCAAAGGAACGTGAACAAACTATTCAAGATTGTTTGGCGTTATTACCAAGTGAAGATAGTTTTTTATTAACTTTATATTACTTTGAAGAACTATCATTGGAAGACATAGGAAAAATTATTGATTTAAAACCCAACAATGTAAAAGTGAAGCTTTTTAGGAGTCGTAAAAAATTAGCGACTGTTTTAAGAAAGAAATTAGATAATGAAACTATTGAAAGTTATGAAGGATCATACAGAGCAGCATTTAGATAATTTGGCAAAAAAGGCATTGAAATCGTCATTGCTAGAATCGCCATCAAATGATTTTACTGCTAATATTATGAAGCAGATAGAACCAATTAAAATAGGTTCGTCAACAGTTTACAAGCCACTTATATCAAAATTTGGTTGGTTTGGCATTATTGCTATTTTGATTGGAATTTCAGTTTATGTGATGTTTGGTAATGTTGATAGTTCTCCATTATTGGAATCAATAGATTATTCAGTAATTTCTAACAATAAAGTCACAGATGTGCTTTCAGGAATTAAATTCTCAAAAACATTAATGTATGCTATTGGATTTTTCGGATTGGTGTTTTTTATACAAATACCTTTAATGAAACATCTAATGAATAAACGCTTTGAGCTTTAATCTTTAAAATACCAAAATGGAATTGTAGCAACATTTAAATAGACAGTGTCTTTTTTCCGAATTGACATTCTGTTTACTTTCAATATGTGTTTTCCATCACTTAAATTTTTAGTGCTTAGATAACTTTCAAACCCCATTTTATTATTCAAGCTTTTACCAAAAATAAATTCATTGTCGAACTTAATAGTGTCAATTTTTGTATAGTAAATACTATTGAATGTTTTTAAGTATTCAGTTCTTAAACTATCAAGCTTATTACCATCAATAGATGTATTGCTTATAGAAATAGCATCAGAGCCTAATCCACGTTTGTCTTCTTTAGGTTTCAGCCCTTCGTTAAAGGAAAATACACGATCTTCAATATTTTCTGTAAATAGGATAAACACTTTAACATAAGGATCTGTTATAACTTTAGATTGTATGGCTACATTATCAATAAAATTACCTTCAGTTAATAAATCTTCATAACTATTATTGTTGGCAACAATATTACTTGAACTTGAACTTGGGTTTATATAATTAGAGCTTTCATATCTGAGTGTTAACGTTAGTCCAATGATTAAATAAAAAGGAACAAGCGCAAAACTAAGTCTTTTGCCAAATTTATTATCTAAGAAATTATATACTAGAGGTCTGTATAAAAATGATAATGTAATAAAACTAAACACCCAATAAATCGGGAAGTAGATTTTTGAAATCCACTTTTTCTTTTTCAAAAATCCTAAAGTAATAAAATCTATTAAAGTGAAAAACATACCAAAAATAACAAACAGGATAAGCGTAATGCCTACGCCTTTTGATAACCAATTTGGTAAATCATCGTTTCCTAAAAGGTAGTTAGCGATTAGGGCAATTGCTAAAATTGTAAATGTAATAGCAAGTACATAAAAAATCAGCAGGAATGATATGGCAAAAATAACACTACAATAGTCTTCTAGAGTAGCAATATATTTATCAAAAGAACCAACTCGCTTTTTTAAATACTTAGTAAATTTTGGACTATATTTTAAGTCGTCATAATCAATGTCTCCGGAAACGTAGCGCAATCCTAAAGCACCAATCCATAAACCACGTAAAAGAACGTGAAGAAGAAGGTTGAAAATTAATATAGCGCACGAAGCCCAAGCAATGGAATAAATAGTTAGCTTATAAATTTGCTGAGAATTCTGCGCATCGTTAACGGCTAATTCTATTGTTGGGAAAGCTGAAATTAATCCAAAAATCGCAAAACCAGAAATTAGTAACTCTAACTGCCAACTTTCTTCTTGGAGTCTTTGTAATAATTGTTTAAATTCTGGTTTGGTATAATCCTGACTCATTTTAATGATTATTTACTGGAAAGATAATGACTTTTAAAATAAAAAGCCACTTCAATTTAAAGTGGCTTTTTATATTTTATAAGAATTATATTATTCTACTTTTTTTCCTGGCATATCTTGACCTCCTTGGTGTAAGACCAAACTAATTACATTACCATTTTCATCTTTGATAAAATCAAGGCTAGCAGGTACTACTTTTAAAAAGAAAGTTGTTTCAGATTCTGCAAATATTTCAAATTCTGGTTGTCCTGTTGCTTGAGCAAATAACTGATTGCCTTTTGGTGTGATTACAATATGAAACGTTGGTGCTAACTCATATTTACCTTCATATTGTTTTAAAACTTCAGGAGCAAGCGTGATAGCAACTTTTTCTTTTGGAGCTTCTTTGTCAATTTCTTTTCCTTTAGATTCATTGCCATTAGAGCTCATGGTGACATACTTAGAGCCATCTTTATTCATTCCAAATTGATATGAAATAGTGCCTTCTTCAAAGATAAAATGATCGTCACTTAATGCATAAATATCAAAAACTTCGCTGCCTTCTCTTTGACTTTTTAATTTATTTCCATCCAACGTTATAAATCGTACTGCGCCATCTTCAAACTCATAAGCTCCCGTCCATTTTTTGAGTTTTTCTTCACTAAGAGTTATCGCATCTTTAGTTGACGGAAATGGTTTCCCAATTGCCATGGCAGCAATTTTCATGCTGATTTCACCAACATTGCTACAATCACAGTTAGAAAGTGCAATGACATAGATGTTTTCTTTAGGTAAAAAGATGCCATTTGTAACATAACCAAAAATACCACCTGAATGTTCATAAGTGTCAGAGCCATTTACTGAGCCTTTAGACCAACCGTAACCATAAGGAATTTTTTCGCCATTATTTAGCGTTGAACCGTTGATAGCTTTTTCTAAACTACTTCTTTTAATGAGTTTGTTTGCACTAATGGCGTTTTGCCAAATTAGTAAATCATCAACAGTAGACATGATAGATCCAGCTGCATAAGGCAAAGTGAGACTTAAATAATCAGCATTAACAAAACCATTTCTGTCTTGATAGCCATAAGCTCTGTTTTTAATGATTTTTTTCATACTTCCATAGTAAGAGTTCTTCATACCTAACTTAGTAAATATGTTATCTTCAATAAACTCTGCATAACTCTGCCCTGAAATTAATTCGATAATGTGACCAAGTAAAATATATCCTGAATTATTGTATAAGAATTTTTCACCAGGATCAAAGTCCATAGGTTCATTTTTAAACACATTGATAAGCTCAGTAGGAGTCATATCAGTTCTAGCGTTCGTTATGAAATTATCCATACTTGTATAGCTTTTGATACCAGACGTATGGTTTAATAAATGATGAATAGTAATGGTTTTTCCTTGTGTTGGATAATCAGGAATATATTTAGTTATGTCATCCTCTACTTTTAATTTTCCTTGTTCTTCAAGCATTAATATAGAAACTGCTGTAAATTGTTTGGTTATAGAACCAATCTCAAAAACATTATCTGTTGATAATGGAACATTGAGTTCTAAATTAGCCATTCCAACCGCTTTTTTATAAATAGCTTTACCATCTTTGGCAATTAAAACAGATGCACCAGGAGCATCTGGTTGGCTATGCGAAAGTAAGTATTCATCAACTTGAGAAGTTAAATTTTGAGCGTCAGATGTATCTAAACTAAAAAGACAAAGGCATGTAAAAATGGTGATTTTGAAAAAGTCGTAAATTTTCATGAATTATGATTTTGAAAGTTGAATGTTAACTATTCGACGATAACTATGATTAATAGTTACACTTAATCATAATTATTTTAGAAACCTAGCTAGTTGTTCACGTTTATACAAAGCAATAGCTTCGTTTTCAACTAATAATTTTAAATGTTCTTGATTTTTGTCGCGTTCAAAAATAATCTTGAAAAAATCTGCGATGGAAATGCTATTTTTAGCTTTTTCAATAAGTTCAACGGTATCTCCAACTGCTACGTTTCCTTGTTGTAAAACACGAACATAAGTTCCTGGTCTACCATGAGCTACAAATTGCGCTAATATATCTTGAGATCCCATTTTTGCTGCAAAGGTTGTACAAGGTTCACGCGGTTGAGTCACTTGTATAAGCGCATTTCCAACTTTGTAAATATCACCAACACAAATTTGGGTTTCGTCCAATCCATTAACGGTTAGATTTTCGCCAAGCATACCATAATGCCAATCTAATTGTGGATATAAGTTTTGCCAATATGGATAATGATCCGCTGAAAATAAATAGCAAGCTTTATAAATACCACCATGAACTTTTCTATTTGAAATTTCGTCGCCTTTTACTTCTTCAGTATCTAAGTAAAAGGGTTGATTAGTTGGTTTTTTGAAAATTCCAGTTCGCTGCTGTTCACCATTGATGGTAACAAATTGGGGTTTGGCTATATTGGTAGATACTATTTTCAAATCAACTAATTTTTACGTAATATTTTATCCATTGTTCTTCCTTTTGCTAGTTCATCAATTAATTTGTCTAGAAACCTTGCTTGTTTTGTTAGCGGTGTTTCAATTTCTTCTATTCTATAACCACATATAACGCCTTTTATAAGATGAGCATTTGGGTGTAATTTTGCTTTTTGAAAGAATTCTTGAAAGGTTACTTTCTCTTCAATAAATATATTTAATTTCTTTTCGTCAAACCCTGTGAGCCACTCAATCACTTGATGCAATTCTGCTTTAGTCCTACCTTTCTTTTCAATTTTAGTAATATAATGAGGATACACTGAAGCAAAAGTTAGATTTGCAATCCGTCTGTCATGTTCTGGTGTAGTTGCCATAAGTTGCGCATTAATGTCAGTCTATAATGCAAACTAAGTTAATTGATTTTTGTCATAAAGTCAATCCATCCATAGTTATTTTTAATTTTTTCGCTGTGCTTTAATAAACACTTCAATATTATCGGGTCTGTCATTTACAAAACGCAGTGAAGTTAAGCCGTTTTCGTTTTGACTAATCACAGCAGGAATAGAGGATGTAGTTAAAAACCACCCATCAGGTAATACTACAGTGTTTCGATTACGTCCAAAACTTCTATCCCATACCAACTGATTTTTATATACCACATAACGGTTTGGATCTGTATACGTTTCAGTAATGCGTAAACGTTTAGATTCACCTTCTTTTATTGGATCAAACCAGATAGCCACTACTTCAGTTTCTGATGTTATTTCAGTGTTGATATCAATTCCTCGTTTTGTGATTGCATTTCCAATTAACGATTCTACCTTGAGTTGTTCTCCAGTATCCAAAATTATTGCTGAAGGGTTTGAGGCCTTACTGCCTGATCTTACAATATTAAGATAACGATTCATTCCTTTGCGAGTTTCGGTATAGTCATGATAGAGTAAAAACGAATGTGTTTCAGGTTGTTGTAATAAATAAACAATGTCTCGGTCTTGAAATGCGCGCTCACTAAATGTATAACCTAACCGAGCTTTAGATTGGTCTCTTGCCTTTCCAGTTCCTGGATTGTAATTATCCTCCTGTGGAACTTTTATTGCTACATTATTTGCCAATTTTCTTGCTTTTATAATTAAAGGCACAACTGCTGGACTACGATTTAAAAAACTAACTTTTATACGAGCATCATCTGTTAGGTCAACTTGAGAAGGATAATTACAATGTGTTAACTCATAACCTTTCGGTAATACAATACTATTACGTTTAATTCCTAATGTGCGAGAGAATACAATAGATTCTTCTTCTTTAAAATAGCTAGCTGCATCTTTATAGGTTTTATCAATTCTAATTCGAGCTTGTCCACCATCAGGAATAGGTCGTGCTAATGTTATTTGAAGATAATCTGTATCATCTGAAGCAGATTTAAGCCCATTTTGTTTTGCTGTATAATTATCTACAATCTCCCATTTGAGTTCTTTTCCAGAGTATAAATCCCAAACTTTTTCAACAGTATGTTCACTGCCTCGTCTTAAGGTGTTCCAATAATAAATTGCACCGACAGTTGTAGCACTTACATCATAAATAATACGAAATGATTGTGTATCAGGATTTAATAATTCATATTTAGTATAACTATCGGTTTCTGTCTGTTGTGCCTGTATTGTGCTACTAAAAAGTGTAAAAAGCAAAAATGAAATTAATTTATAATTTTTAAACATGATGGATGTATATGTTAGTTTTTTTAAAGATAATAAAAACTAATACCAACGCTTCTTTTTCTTTTTGGAAGCTTCGCTTTTACGTCCTTTTTTGTGCTTACTTTTTGGGGTTTTTGATTTATGTATAATTGGCTTTGCTTTTGGATCTAGAGGATAAGGATGGTCTTCAATAACATCCAATTGTAAATTAATGAGCTGTTGTATGCTTTTGATGTATGATTTTTCATCGGCACCACAAAAAGAATATGCAACGCCTTTGTTTCCAGCTCGTGCTGTTCTTCCAATTCTGTGTACATAGGTTTCAGGCACATTAGGCAAATCAAAATTTATTACAGCATCCAAATCGTCAATATCAATACCTCTAGCTGCAACGTCTGTTGCGATAAGAATATTGACATAACCATTTTTAAACTTTTTTAAAGCATCTTGTCTTAAATTTTGAGTTTTATCACCATGTATGGTTTCAACTTTATAGCCATTTTTTACTAATGTTTGCTCCAGTTTATCAACACCAAATTTTGTACGTCTAAAAATGAGTATTTGGCCTTTAATGTTATTTCGTAGAAGGTGTAAACACAATTCTATTTTATTGCGCTTAGGTACATAATACAAAACTTGGTTTACATTTTTTGAAGTAGACGCATTTGGTGTCACTTCAATACGCTGAGGATCTTTTAAAATGGTGTTAGCTAATTGCTCAACTTTGTAAGGTATAGTAGCTGAAAACAACAAAGTTTGCTTTTCCTGAGGACATAAGCGCTCAATCTTTTTAACATCGTCTATAAAACCTAAGTCTAGCATTAAATCGGCTTCGTCAAGCACCAAAATTTGAACATAATCCAAATTAACTAAATCTTGTTTGTGAAGGTCCAATAAACGTCCAGGTGTTGCAATTAAAATATCTATTCCTTTATTTAAAATGTCTTTTTGTGGTTCTATGGAAGTACCACCATAAATCACTGCCGAACGCAAATTGGTATACTTGCTATACGCCTTAAAATTTGCTTCAATCTGAATGGCCAACTCTCGAGTTGGACTAACCACTAAAGCTTTTATTTTTTTGCCTTTTTTGGGAGCGTCTTGGTAATCGAACAACAATTGCAAAATTGGTAATGCAAAGGCTGCTGTTTTTCCAGTACCTGTTTGTGCTGAGGTAATCACGTCCTTCTTTTCTAAAACCAAAGGAATAGTTTTTTCTTGAACCAAGGTTGGATTATCATAACCAGATTCTGCAATTGCTCTGAGTAAAGGTTTATTGAGCTGTAAGTCTTTAAAGGACATGTAGTTTTTTTATTATTTGGTAAACAGGGTAAAGATAGGGAATAGGTTTTGGTTTTTTTGGAGTGATTTTTTTGACTTTCGTTTTACGGTTTTTTGTTAGTGTCAGTTACGGACTAAATTAGCGATTATTTTTGGATTAAGCACATCATTTAGCAATTCTGAGTGGATTCAGACGTAGTTAAATCCTCCGTAATTGCGGTTATACATTGTTGTACTTTTGTTATTTGTTCTCAATTTCTGATTGTACAACTTTTAAAAGTGATTTGCATTCAGTCATTAGAGAAGTGTAATTTCTCATTTGAATAGATAATAGCCCATACTTTCCATGAAGAGAGTTTAAAACAAACGGTTCATTTTTATAATCCTCGATAGTCTTTTTAGGTAATTCTATGTTATTTTTAACATGGTCAAATCTTAAGTAAAACGATTCAATTTCTCTTGAGTAGTTTTTTAATGACTCATCAATTCCATTATTCATTTCGGTTGCCCTTTTATAATAATTAGTCAACGCCTCAAAAATAGTATCATTTCTAAACAATCCTATTTGCCCAGTTGCAATCATATTATCATATAATGACGTATTTGCGGAAAACTTAAAATATTTATACCTAGAATTATTTTTAAAAGTCAATTCTCTCGTATGTTTCACTGTCAGAATTTCTTGTGATAGATTTGATAGGTCAAGAATTAATAAACTGTCGGAGCGCAAAATATTTTTTAAGGATGCAATGTCCTCACTCAAGTTTGAACTTAATTTATGCAAAAACAATTGTTCTTTTTGCATATCTTTTCTCGCTTCATTCCAATTATTAATCGATAACGCTATTAAAATTCCGATAACCACAAGTATAATTTCTCCAAATGCATAAATGAGATACTTACTAAACTTATTTTCAGAAAGCAGTTTTTGTCTAATTTTTCTTAAGAATTTTATCATTAATCATATGGTTAATCAAATTAAGTACAATAATATAATATCATGTCATTTCAATGACTTATACTAAGATGTTAAACGAAGTTAGCCTTTTTAATTTACAAAGGCAATAAAGGAAGCCATAGTAGCTAATATGTTTTTTCTCTACTATCACTTACATCTACAGTATAAGTTGCCACAATATCATCTTCAATTTTTAAGTGTACATCATACAATTTTTTGTACTTAAACTTGTACTTAAATTTAATTAAGCCATCTTCATTTTTCAAGTCGTAAATTTTAAAGGGTTGTTCTTTGACACCTTTATATTGCATCATACTAACCTTATCGATGTCTATGTCTTTATAAGGCTTAAAACTAAATTCAATTTCTGCATATCTCGTTGATGTTAGATGCATTTCACTCGGACTTACTGGTAATATTTTGTGCTTGTAGGTTTCGCCATATACCATTGGTGAAGATATGAATGGTTTGTTTTCTAAACTAGCATCAAGCAACCATTTAAGGTCTATGGGATAATGGCTTTTTGAAAAAAGGATTGGGTCTGTTAAAAAATAGCCATCGTTATATTCGTTGATAAAAACATTATAATCGTCAAAATATCCACTAGACCAAGTGGCATCAACTAAGTACCATTTGTCATTCAATTTCACAGCATTCCAGGAATGGTTGGTCAATTCCAATTGATCTGCATTGGTTGAGGTTGTTCGACCATAGCCATCAACAATTTCACATTCAATATCAGCCAAAAAACTCAACTCTTTTATTAAGTAAGCATAGCCTGTACACATGGTTTTTTTTTGTTTGAACAACTTGTTAAAGGCGATTTTTTTAAATGAGTTGTTCCACTTTAATAAAGCAACGCTATCATTTTTAAATTCTTCTCGTTTTTCAATTACCTCATTATCTTGTTTTGGATCGCCATCAATATTATTACAAACCCAAGTATAAATAGCTCTAAATTTTTCGACATCTGAAGGTAAATCAATGGTTAGATTATGTGCTAATAATGGTAAATTGTTTAGGTCTGCACCTGAATGCAATTTTGCCACATTATCAGCTGCATTAAAATCGATATCCTTAAAATCAGATATTTGAGCAATAGAGCTATTTACAATGAAAAATGATATGAAAAAGAAGATGCTTTTCATGTTTTTAGTTGTCTTTTTTCTTTTTAGATGAATACACTTTTTTGGTTGCAACTGCACCAACAACAATAATTTCTTCAAGTGTTGTGTCTATTTTAAGGGTTATGTTGGCTGCTGAATCTTGGTTTTCAATAGTAACATATTGTGTTTCCAACCCAACATAACTAAAAATTAAAACGTCGCCTTTTTTAAGTTTTTGTGGAAATTCAAATTTACCATCCATATCTGATGCAGTTCCTAAACTTGATCCCTTTAAGATAACATTGGCACCTGGAAGCGGTCCAGCTTCGTCAAATACAGTTCCTTTTACAACAAAACTATTGTCTGCTGTAGTTGTGACATCTTGTGCTTGCGCTGTTGTCAATGAGAACAGCATAAGGCACACTAAAGCTATTCCTGCTAAATAACTTACCCTTTTACTACTTTGATTTTTCATGAGATTAAATTTTTTACGTTAATATATAATAAAACTATATAGTAATCAAGTAATTAAAAATAAGAACTGAGTAAACTGTACTTTTTGGTGAGTGAAGTACTACTTTCGGTGAGTTAAAATTTAGGCAAACAAAAAACCACTTCAACAATGAAGTGGTTTTTTATTAAGTCCGTAACAATTTAAATAAATAGTAATTGTGTACTATCACCTTTTGCGCGTTCATAAAAATCGCCAACGGTTAAAACTCCATCTAAATCATCAATTAATTTATCTTCGTCTAAATGGAACATATCCATTGCGAGTTTACAAGCCCAAAGTTTCGTGCCTGATGCTGACAATATCTCCAGGAATTCTCCAACAGGAGGTATGTCTAGTTTTTCCATCTCAGCTTTCATCATTTTAGTGGCAAAAGCTTCCATTCCAGGCAAACCTCCAAGCATGGTTGGGATATGCATTCCTGGATTACCAACAGTGGCCACATGTAGTTTTTCTAGCTTCTTTTTTGTGATTGCTTCTAGGCCAAAAAACGTGAAAAATATTTCAGATTCTATGCCTTCCATTCGTGCACCATTTGCTAAAATAAAACATGCGTACACATTATCTATTGTAGCCTTAGATAAAATGAGCATCATTTTTTTAATGGGTTTTTTATCGTCTACTTTTTCAGCTACTGGTTTTTCAATTGTATTTTCCATGATTGTAATTTTATAGTTCTTATATACAGCTTACAGGTTTTGGGATCCCAGCAATCCTGCTTGAAATTTTAAGAGGTCCTTTTGGAAATAATTGATAGAATTCCTTAATACTAACAACACCACTTTTTCCTACTTTTCTTATACTTAGAGGTACTTCCTTTCTACATTGATCTTGAAGATAGTTTATGACATCCCAATGTTTGTCTGTCATTTCAATTCCTTCTTCTTTTGCTATTTCAGTACCAACTTCTTTGGTCCATTGATTTAAATCTGTTAAGTAACCTTGTTCGTTACAAGTGACACAGAGTTCTCCGTATGTTTTTTCTATTACCATTGTCTTAGTATTTAATTAATTGTTTCTTCTATTTGTTTACCAGCTGTATCCATTTTGGCAGATACAAACGGTATGTGTTTTCCTTTTATAAGCATGTTCCAATAAATCCATTTAAAGGCTAATTTTCCCATGTGATTCATGTGTGTTTCTTTCAATAAACTCAATGGTCCAACTCCAGGAAATGGAAATGTGCCTTTTACAGGTTCTTGAGTGTAATTGAAATCTATAAGTAAGGCTTTGCCATGACCAGTTTCAATAAAGCAATTAGAGTGACCATCAAATTCTTTCTTAAGCTCTTTACCATCAATATATCTCTTTATGTTTTCAGTTAATATTTCTGCTTCAAAGTGTGCCACTGAACCAGCCTTGGATGCTGGAAGGTTTGTAGCATCACCTATAGCAAATATGTTGTCTTTCACTGTAGTTTGTAATGTGTTTTTATCTGTTGGTACATAATTGAGCTCGTCACCAAAACCAGAACGTTCAATCATGTCGTCGCCCATATTTGTTGGTACAGTGACCAATAGGTCATACTCAATTTCTTCTTCGGCATAGTCAACAATTTTCTTACCGTCACCATCTACGCGTTCGATATTAAAATCTGGAACTACTTTAATATTTTTTTGCTCTAATAAATATTCAAGTGCCTTCGTTGCTTTTGGCTTAGTGAATGCACCAGACATTGGAGTTACAAATGTAATATCCACTTTATCTCTCATGCCTTTGTTTATAAAATATGAATCGGCTAAAAAAGCGAACTCCAAAGGAGCAACAGGACATTTAATTGGCATTTCTGAGATATGTACTACAAGTTTTCCACCTTCCCAAGTTCTGAGTTTGTTGCGAAGGTTTTTTGCGCCTTCATAAGTATAGAAATCAAATACAGATTTATGCCAATGCTCACCCAACATACCTTCTATTTCTTGAGGTGCAATATTGGTTCCTGTTGCAATGATTAATATGTCATATTTAATGATGTCATTGTTTTTCAGGATAACTATATCATTGTCTTTATCTATTCGATCTATTTTTTCTTGAATCAGATGAACACCTTTTGGAATAAACTTATCAATTTTCTTTTTAACATCTTTAGTTTTATAAAGGTCGAATGGCAGAAACAAAAATCCTGGTTGGTAGTAGTGCGTTTCTTCTTGATCTACTATGGTTAAATTCCATTCTTTCTTTGGAAGTGCTTTTCTAAGATGGTTTGCCATCATGGTTCCTGATGTGCCTGCTCCTAATATTAGTAACTCTTTCATTGTCTTTAATTTTATGATATAAAAGTACTTATACAGGTTGGCAATAAACATGACATTTGTCATGATGGTATGTAACAAATGTTACAATTGGCGAGGCTTTACAGAGTTTTACGTATAAAAAAACCACTTCAATTGAAGTGGTTTTTAGGGTATATATAGATTTTCTGTTTGTACAGAAAAGACAAGTTACTTTATCATGTCGTAACTGCGTTTGATGAACTCGCTCAGCTCTTTTCCTTTTAATAAGCCTTGAGATAAGCGTGCCAAATCTAAACTTTGATTGATTAAGCGCTCCTGCTTTTTCTTGGTCTTGGTGTTTAAAATTTCAACAACAAGTTCTGAATTTGTATTCACAACAAGGTTGTACATTTCTGGCATATTACCCATTCCAAACATACCTCCGCCAGTTTGTTGCATTTCCTTCATACGTCTCATAAATTCTGGTTGTGTTATCATAAACGGCGCTGCATTGCTGTCCATAGGTTCTAACTGTACCATGAATTTTTCTGAAGGCACGACCTCTTTCAACAATTCATCCAATTGCTTTTTCTCGTCCTCAGATAATTTTGAAATTTTAGTATCTTCTTTTTTAATGAGATTGTCTATATGATCTGCATCAACACGAGCAAATGAAATCTTTTCTTTTGTGCTCTCTAGTTTCTGGATTAAATGCGATACGATTGGAGAATCTAATAACAACACTTCATATCCTTTGGCTTTAGCCTCTTCAATATAACTGTGTTGTGCTTCTTTATCTGAAGCATATAAAATCACCAATTTATCATCTTTATCAGTTTGATTCGCTTTAATTTTATTGTAAAGCTCATCATAAGTATAGTACTTATCATCAACTGAAGGATACAAAGCAAAGGCATCTGCTTTTTCAAAGAATTTTTCCTCAGAAAGCATTCCGTATTCAATAACAATTTTGATGTCGTTCCATTTAGCTTCAAAATCCTCACGATTTTCGTTGAACAGTGATTTTAATTTATCTGCAACTTTACGTGTGATGTAAGACGAAATCTTTTTAACAGCTCCATCAGCTTGCAAGTAAGAACGAGATACGTTTAATGGAATGTCTGGCGAATCAATAACTCCACGAAGCATGGTTAAAAATTCTGGTACAATCCCTTCAACATTATCTGTGACGAATACTTGATTTTGGTAGAGTTGAATTTTATCCTTTTGAATGTTTAAATCATTGGTCATCTTAGGGAAATACAGGATTCCTGTAAGATTAAACGGATAATCAACGTTCAAATGGATGTTGAATAAAGGCTCTTCAAATTGCATTGGATACAACTCTCTATAAAAGTCTTTATAGTCTTTATCTTCTAAATCCGCTGGTTGTTTGGTCCATGCTGGATTAGGATTGTTGATGATGTTATCAACCGTTATTTTTTTGTGAGGCTCAGTTGTTTCTTTGCCATCTTTATCTTTTGTGGTTTTAGGCGTAAAGTCAGGATCGTTTACTTCTTTCGTTCCAAATTTAATTGGAATAGGCATAAACTTGTTGTACTTCACTAAGAGTTCACGAATACGTGATTCTTCCAAAAATTCTTTATCATCATCAGTAATGTGAAGAATGATTTCTGTCCCTCTTTCCGTTCTGTCAGATGGTTCAAGAGTGAATTCCGGAGATCCATCGCAGGTCCAATGTGCAGCTGGCTCATCTTTGAATGATTTTGTAATGATTTCTACTTTTGAAGCTACCATAAAAGCAGAGTAGAAGCCAAGACCAAAATGACCAATAATTCCAGCATCTTTTGCAGAATCTTTATACTTATCTAAAAACTCCTCAGCACCAGAAAAAGCGACTTGGTTAATGTATTTTTCAACTTCGTCAGCTGTCATACCAATCCCTTGATCAATAATGTGAAGTTTTTTACCTTTTTTGTCAATTTTTACTTCAATTTTCGGTTTGCCATATTCCACTTTGGCTTCACCAATATTGGTCAAATGCTTAAGCTTCATTGTAGCATCGGTAGCATTACTTATAAGTTCACGTAAAAATATCTCGTGGTCACTGTATAGAAACTTTTTAATTAACGGAAAGATATTCTCAACCGAAACATTAATATTTCCTTTTGTCATGATGTATGTTTTTTAATTTGAATACACTAAGTCAAAAAAAATACCATTTCTGTATTTGTGACAAGTTGGCATAAAAAAAGCCATTCATCCCAAAACTCAGAACAAATGGCTTTTTATGAGTAAATAATATCTAGTTTTTTATTGGGCTTTCAGATGTGCTAACTGTCGGTTTGTTTTTTACATGCTCTTCTAACCAGGAATCTTGTTCCCAAAGCATGTGCATGATGGATTCTTTTGCAGCATAGCCATGACTTTCTTTTGGCAGCATCACTAATCTAACAGTTGCTCCTAATCCCTTGAGTGCATTAAAATAGCGCTCACTTTGTAAAGGATAGGTTCCGGAATTATTATCTGCAACTCCATGAATGAGTAACAATGGTGTTTTCATTTTATCGGCATGCATAAATGGCGACATACCGTAATAAATCTCAGGAGCTTCCCAATAACTGCGTTCTTCACTTTGGAATCCGAAAGGCGTTAAGGTTCTATTGTAAGCACCACTTCTGGCAATGCCAGCTGCAAATAAATTGGAATGTGATAACAAGTTAGCTGTCATAAAGGCGCCATAACTGTGTCCACCAACAGCTACTTTTTCTCTGTCTATAAGCCCTAAATTATCCACAGCATCAATGGCAGCTTTTGCATTGCCAACCAATTGAGGTATAAATGTATCGTTTGGCTCTTCGTCACCTTCACCAACTATTGGGAAAGCAGCATCATCTAACACCACATAACCTCTAGTTACCCAATAAATTGGAGAGCCATAATTTGGATAAATAAATTCGTTTGGATTGGTTGTACTTTGTGCAGCACTAGATTTGTCTTTGTACTCTCTTGGATAAGCCCATAGTACCATTGGATATTTTTTACCTTCTTCGTAGTCCAATGGCAAATAGAGTGTGCCTTCTAAATCCAACCCATCATCACGTTTATAGTTTAAAACGCGTTTATTAATGTTTGCTAGACTTTTAAACGGATTTTCAAAAGCTGTAATTGCAGTGAGATCGTTTTTCTTTTTTATGTTTCTGATGTAGTAATTAGGATATTCAGTTTGAGATTCAATACGCACTAAAATCTCACCCTTTTTCATGTTAATTGCACTATTGAGATTCTCTAATTTATCTGTATACTCACTTTGATAAATTCTATTTGTTTTGTTGGTGCTTACATTGTATTCATCAACAAAAGGAAATTGTCCTTTTTCAGAAAATCCTCTTCCCATTCTGAATAATTTGTCGCCATCCATTTCTAAAGTATAGCGACCATATTTGTTTTTGCTGCTTACAAAATTTCCGGGATCGCTATAGACATCCTGATAGCTTCTATCTGTAATGATTTTTGGTTCTTGTGTATTGTTTGAAGGGTTAAACAAATAGGTTTTTGTGTTTCTAGTGTTCCACCATCTGTCATAAGCTATTGCAGCGGTTTCATTTCCCCAATCTATTCCAGCGTAACGTTGTTTGGTTTTTAATAGTAATTTTGGTTCACCATTAAAAGGTGCTTGTACTTGGTACACAGCATCTCTATATGCAACATCAACTTCAGGATCACCATTATCTAGAGCTTCAACCCAAACTAAAGTTGCTGGATGATCATCACGCCATGACATGCTGCGTTTTCCCAATCGTGTTGCCATAAAACCTTGCGGACGAACTTCATCTAAAGGAACATTATTCACCATTTTAACAAAGCTTCCATCAGATTTATAAACGTTGCTTTCACTAGGAAAACGAGAATAGGTTACTAAATAGGAGAAAGGACGCTTAATCTTACTCACCATCACGTAATTTCCGTCAGGTGAAAAATTAATATCGTCATACATGTCTGCTGGAAGGAAGTCACTCACTTGTCCAGTAAGCGATATTTTCTTGATTTCAGAAAGTGCCAATTGCTCAAAATTAAACTCGTCATTTGGCGTTTTTAGTAGATCTTGATAGGTTCTGTTTTGAGCTTTTGAGCCATCACT
>Ga0098073_1000198_pt1 | contig 22309 bp, 24 predicted proteins | sample 31_taG_FD_75060 | JGI IMG/M metagenome (GOLD analysis project Ga0098073, IMG submission 75060) | Marine viral communities from the Gulf of Mexico - 31_GoM_OMZ_CsCl metaG | ecosystem: Environmental > Aquatic > Marine > Oceanic | place: Gulf of Mexico | collected 2015-07-12
ACGTTGTCTCGCAAACTCTCGGATCAAGAGGTCAAGGAGTACCTCCTCTCTAGTTTTGTTGCGTCCGACGATCCATCAAAGGTTTGGATCGGGGATATCAAAAGATCTGGAAAAGATCGGTGGTTGGCATGGCAAAAACAAAGACAGAGTGAGCACTACCTTGTTAACCAGGATCTTGACAGACTGGTTCAACATATGGAAGAAACGGGGGATTCCTTTAACCATCTTTTTGAAACGATGGGAGGACATCCTACACTCCTCAAGTTCTACATCCAACGACGAGTTTCTTTAGAAACATTAATCATTATGGACATGGTATTGGGGTTCATGAAGAACTGGGACAAGAAGTTTCATGATCCTTTATGGGAGATGTTAAGTTTTAAAATCAAAAAATATAAACCATTCTTATCCATTTGCAAAGATAAATACATAAAACTTATCAAGGAGAAGTTCCTATGAAGTTTTTTGAGTCTCCTTATTATCAACAAGAAGTTTCTGACTTAGAATACTTACAAGAGAAGGTTGAAGAACTTCACTTGTTAATGAATCACACTTCAGGTAAATCACTGGAGAGTCAGATTGAACTACAGGTGGAGTTCTTACATTCTCTATATGCAATGGTGGAAAAAGAACAATGTTTATTGGTGAGACTTCAGTTGGATGGAACTGAAGAAGCTAAGGGAGTTATTAATGAACTATACACAAAAGCACTTGAAGCCGGTATGGCACCACACCACACGCTGAGTTCATATCATATGGAACTCAAGCAAAATATTAAGATAGAACTCAAACAAATCACTGGTGAAGATCTTGACGATCCAGTAGAGATGTAATAAAATAGTCCTAGGATGACTCTAAACTCAGCTAATCCTATCAATCCGATCAATCCTATGTCCTTTTCAAGTCTCAAGCAAAACAAGAGTTCCGTCTTCCAGCAACTGCAAAAGCAACTGGAAAAGACCCAACAGGTAGGCACTGTTGATGAAAGGTTCTGGAAACTCTCCACAGATAAAGCTGGCAACGGTTATGCAGTAATTCGTTTCCTTCCCGCCTCAGATGGTGAAGATATGCCGTTTGTTAAACTCTACAGTCACGCCTTCCAAGGTCCTGGTGGTTGGTACATTGAAAACAGCCTGACCACATTGAATCAAAAGGATCCTCTTGGTGAATACAATCGTGAACTGTGGAACAGTGGTGATGAGTCACTGAAAGAACAAGTTCGTAAGCAGAAGCGTAAGCTCCAGTACTATTCCAACATCTATGTGGTAAAGGATCCTGCCAATCCTGAGAATGAGGGTAAGGTATTCCTCTTCAAGTATGGTAAGAAGATCTATGACAAGATCATGGATGTTGTGAATGGCGATGAGTTGGAAGGTCGTGAAGGTTATAATCCCTTTGACTTCTGGTCTGGAGCCAACTTTAAACTTCGCGCCAAGAAGGTAGCTGGTTATCCTAACTATGACTCATCTGAGTTTGAGAACCCTGGAACACTTGAGGATCTAGATGATGCTCAGTTGGAGTCCATCTGGAAGCGTGAGTTTGCTCTTCAGTCTCTAGTTGCACCTGATCAGTTCAAGACTTATGAACAGCTTCAGGAACGACTGAATGCAGTTCTGAATCTGAAGCGGGCTGATCGTGAACCTGTAGAAGAGAGTGTGCCGAGTAATCCGTTTGCCACTCGACCTCCCGCCTCTCGTAATGTTGAGCCCGTGGAAGAGGTTAATGATAGCCTGCCTTCACAGTCCGCCACAGTTGAAGATGACGATGATGTCCTGGATTATTTCCAGAAACTAGCTGAGTCCTGATTACTTTCTATAGTCTGTAATTCCCACCTCACTCTTCTGGGGTGGGATATTTTCTGCATAGATGTAGTAATCTCTGACAAAATCGTAGATAACCTGTGGGTTGATGACCTGAATGAATCTCTTCTGATCATTAAGTCTCCTTTCATATTCCAGGTTGGAAACCGCAACTGGTTTACGATTTGAGATACCAAGATGTACTGGGTAGTTGTAGTTCTCAGCAACCACCATTCCACCTGGAAAAACAATGTCCTTTTCCAGTCCCATGTTGCGCCTAAGGTCTCTCTCATCCTCTGCATCAGTTTCACCAAAGGTTTCCCATCTGTAAATGTTCTCAGTTTCATAGTGATGTATCTGTCCTGCTCCTGCTTCACTTCCATACTTACGAACAACATAGATATAAAACTCTGGTTCCGCTAAAGGCCATTGATTATGATAATCAATAATGTCATTGACTTGAAGAATAGTCCAGTAATATTGTTCATCATCATACAACTCTTTGGAGATCATGTCTGGTCTCTCATTGAGTTTAATCTCATATGAATTATAAATGGTTTCATACTTATAGATATCATCTCTCAACTTCATTGTATGAAAGAAGTCTTTGATTGATATGGTTTCTGCCTTACCAGCACTGTTCATGCGGTAGGCATACTCAACATTTGGAAAGTGAGAAAAATAATCTGGTGTTGACATCAGTAACCTACCCTCCCTTCTTGGTGATCCTTTCTAAAGACATACTCAACTTCAGTAAATGACAACTGAAGACTGGTTACAATTGGCATTCCACTGGTGTATGTCATGTGTTGTGACATGCCTGAGTTGTATTGTACAGTTACTTGCGTTAAAGCTGCTGGCTTAAACTTACCCATGTATTGATTACTGTACTTGATCTGCCATACATGTGGAATCTCAAGTCTTTGTCCCTTCAATTCTGGAGCACTGTAAGATTTAAACTCTTTGATAATATCACAAACAGCCTGAGCATCACCCTCACTCTTTGGAATGAATGTGAAGTCAAATGTATAGGCCCTAAAGTTAGGGTTCTGATAAAGGAGTTCAGAGTTGGGGTTATAGATTTCTCCTGTTTGCATCTGCAGAAGGTTACTTGCACTTCCAGCACCAGAGATGCGACCAATAACACCCAGAGCTCCCTGCTTGGCTGCAGCACCCACACCACCTCTAGATTCTACATCACTTCTAAACTTATCCACAATATTTTTAATCTTTCCTCCATCCAAATCATTACCAAATGAGTTCACCGCCTCAGCCATTCCTAAGGCGGCATCTCTCTTCATGGCACCAACAGGACCAGGAAAGTGTACTGCTTGCCAACTCTGTCCATTGGTGATTGCAGGAACAGCATTTGGTACGTAGATGGTGATTCCACCACCTCCTCCACCGCCACCTTTGGCACTATACTTGCTGTGTGAGAACTGAACGAAGTCACCTTCGCCAGACATGTCTGAAGGATATCTCATGTTTGTCTAAAAAAAGCGAGAGGCAATTTAGATGCTTCATCCATTTCATCATCTTGTATTTCATATAGGTTTGACTCAACTTCTTGCCAGGTGTATCTCCTGTAGTCATCCCAGTGAGTATTTATTCCACAAAATCCCCATCTGTGAATGGATGTGCAGGTGACCAAAGGATGTTGATCATACTTTAGATTACGTGTCTTTGGTGTATAAACAAACAGATAATGTTTGCCCACCTCAGGTACAATCTTATTCCCAGTGCCAAGATATTTAAGTGCGATGAACATGTTATTCATGGCACTTGAACTCATACGAGACTTGATAAGATCAATGCGATCACTCATGAGTACTCAGTGGAATAACTTTCATAATTAAACTCTACATTAAACGTTGTAAAGTTATTACGATTTTCACTTGAGAGATTCACGGCACCAATTGATTTAGGAAAAGCATTGATAAACTTTACTCTCAAAACTTCTTGTAGTTGTTCTCCAAATCCACCACCAGAACTTGATGGATTCTCTAACTTAACCAGTTGAATGTCACCAACAATCTGTTTATAATATTGCATTCTCATGTTACGCCCACCATCTTGGTTGGCATTGATACCAAGACGATCAAACCATCTCTTAAAGTCACGGTGAACTGAGAACTCTTGATTCTCAATCACAGAAATCGTCATTGGACTACCCCAAATCATGAGAGAGGGTTGACTTCTTGCAATACCCATGTTCTCATGACCTCGTGCAACCACAGACTCAACTCTTACCTCTGGAATGGCAGTGGACAGACAGTAGTATTCAAGGTAGTCATTGGTGTTGCCACCCATGAACTTACTTGGCATGATCACTTTGTAAAGAGTTGGTCTTGAAATACTATTTCTAATTAAAGACTTTGCCTTCTCGTATGACATGCATCTAAATACCTTTAAGGTTATTTATGAGGCATGGCCAAGACATTACAAGGCAGATTCAGACCTCTTCATCCTGAAAAATATAAAGGCGACTATACAAATATTCTTTACAGATCTTCCTGGGAAAGAACCTTCATGCAGTGGTGTGATAAGACTGAACAGGTAAAGCGTTGGCAGTCAGAAGAGAAAGCCATTTGGTATTATGATCCAATCAATAAAAAGAATCGCAGATACTTTCCTGACTTCATTGTTGAGTATGAAAGGAATGATGGCATTACCATGCAGGAGATGGTTGAGATTAAACCTTATCGTCAGGTGATTGGTCCTCCAGAGAATCCCAAGAGAAGAACAAAAGCGTGGGCACAAGCAGTCCAAACATACATTATTAATGAAGCAAAGTGGAAGGCAGCCAGAAATTATTGTGAAGATAGGGGCATGAACTTTAGATTGATTACGGAGAAAGACCTTGGACTTACCCTCTAAATAATATTACTACATCATAACTTTGTTATGCCTTTACCCAAGCCAACGAGACCAGAATATTCCTGCACAATTCCATCATCTGGTAAGAGAATCAAGTACCAACCCTTCTCTGTGAAGGAGGAGAAGATTCTTATTCTGGCTTCTGAGTCTCAGGACATGGATGAGATTACAAATGCCATCACCAATGTTCTAAACAATTGTGTTACAACTGCTGGGTTTGATGTTAAGGATCTGGCATTGTTTGACATTGAGTTTCTCTTTCTGAAAACCAGAGCTAAGTCAGTTGGAGAGAAACTCGCAGTTAAAGTTACTGATCCTAATGATCCAACTTACACAGTGGATCATGAGATTGACATTGATAAGATTGAAATTCAAAAGACCAAAGGACACACTGACCTGATTGATTTGGGTGGTGGCACCAGTGTCAAGATGGGTTACCCAGACATCAACTTCTTTGCAGAAGGTGTCAATGTGAACACCATTGGAGAAAGACTTGACTTGGCGGCCAAGTGTGTCAAACAAATTATTGTGGGTGATGAAGTATATAATAAAGAGGACACCACTGAGGCAGAAACAGAAGATTGGTTAGAAGGATTGACTGCTGAACAATTCACCAAGATTATGAACTTCTTCCTAACAATGCCGAAACTGAAGCACAGTTTTACACTGAAGAACAAGAACACAGGTGAGGACTTTACCATCACTTTGGAGGGCCTGGCAGATTTTTTTTGATGGCGATGATGCACAATAATTTGATCCAACATTATGAACGCATCTTCGCCTTTAAACAATACCATGGATGGAGTGTCACAGAGATTGAAGAACTCATTCCATGGGAACTTGATGTTATGACATCTCTCTTATCTAATTACCTGGAACAACTTGAACTGTCACGCAAGCAAGCTGCTCAAGAGATGAGATAAATAACTCTAAAAGGATATGTCGATCCTCAGTCAGATATACGGTGAAGCTAAGGGAATTGAAACTTCTCTTGGTAAAATGAGTAAGTCTCTCTCCAAGATGGAGGAGGAGGATCGACGCAGTAATCGCCAGGAAGATAAGTATCGTCAATTTATAATCACACAGAGAAAGAGAGAATCACAAGATCGTAAGCGATATCATAAAGAATACACTGAAACAATTGAGAATACAGTTGGCAAGAAAGCTGGCGCTAACATCGTCAAAGGTGGATTGCTAACTGCGCTGGCAGTTGGTCTTGGTGCTGCAGTTGCCAAGTCACTCTTTGATAAGAATGTCTTAGGAAACTTTTTAGGTGGAGATGGAGAATCAGATTCGTCAGGTTCATCATCAGGTGGTGGAACCTCAGGTACAGAAGAGACAGGCGGTACTGGTACAGAATCATCAACAACTTCATCATCAAGCGGCCAATCATCAGGTCCTGTAACAGCAGACACTGCAGGCAAAATTCAAACTGGAATTGATGTTGGCAGAGTATCATCACCCTTTCTGAAGAGACTTATTCCTGGTGTTGGAATGGCTTTTGGAGCAGCAGAAGCTGCAAGCTCAGCTGCCGCCGGTGATCACTTTGGTGCAGGACTGGCTGGTCTTTCAATGGTTCCAGGTCCAATTGGATGGACTGGATTGGCTGGTAAGGCACTCTGGGACTGGAGTAAGTCAGACGAACAAAGACAGAAAGAACAAGAGAAATTAGCTGAAGCACTGAACAAAGTAATGGCGAAACAGTCTGGTGGGTTCACTGGAATGGTTCCTAACCTTGGCCAACCTGCAACAGGAGACCACTTCCTTACATCAGTGGCACCAGGTTCTTACATCATGAATCGCAATCTTGTGTCTGCCATTGGACATCAATCTGGTGGCATTCCTGTTGCATTGGAGAGGGGCGAGATTGCGTTGCCACCTGGATCTTTTGATCAAAGCATGATGGACTTCCTTAATTATGATGCGTTCCCTCGTTTCCAAACTGGTGGCATTGTTGAACACCTGCACGGAGACCCAAGTCGATCTGGTTATGACGCCAGTCATGGATCAGAAGCCAATGCTCATGACCACTACGCTTTCTCATCTCGTGACTTGATGATTAAAGTCAAAGACCAACTAATTGCAAAGGGATATAACATCACAGAATTCAGTGGTGAAGGCGGTCATGCTCCAGGTGGATGGCATTACAGAGATGGAGGGACCGCATTTGATGTTCCTTGGTCTCAGTTTGGTAGTGGTCCCATCACTGAATCTGATTATAAAAAATCAAGAGCTTTACAGTCTCATGTTCATGAGATTTTGAGTAACATGGGTCACAGTCCTAGTGTTACAGTTCAAGCCAGTGTTCCTGCAGACACAGGTGGAGGAGCAAGTAACTCAGGAAGAGGATCATCTACCAGTTCAGGTGACTCATTGTTTGGTGGTTTTGGTGAACTAGGATCTATGTTAAGTGGATTATTAGGTGAAATGAATTCTGTCTTTAGTAGCATTGGTGGATTGTTTGATGCAGGCGGTGGCAGTGGACTAGGTGGAATGTTTGGTGGTATGGGATCTAGTGGAAGTGGTGAAATTTCATCCCTAGGTTCTGGAAAAGGAACACTTAAGGGGTTGGGAGAACAAGACTGGAAGGACTTGGCATATATCGTAAGTGCAGAAGCAGCCAGAGGAACAGATGATGAGTATGGTGTAGCTGCGGCAATCCTGAATAGAGTTGCACATCCAGATTATCCCAACACCATCAAAGGAGTTGGTGTTCAACCTGGACAATTTGAGGCGGTCTTTAAAGGATTGGCCTATGAAGATCCACAACTGGCTAAGAAACTTCAACAGAATCAGGACAAGATTGCAGCAGCGCTTGAAAAGTTACAAGGCAGAACAGACTTCAAAGGCACAACACAATATGGAAACATGGGTTCCAGTGACATCAGATTCTCAGAGAATGGAAACTTCTATCATTACGCATCACAAGTTGGTCGCAATGATCCAGTGCCTCAGAATCCATCACAACAATGGAAGCAATGGGTTGCAGCACAAAGAGGTGGGAGTATCACCAAACATATGCAGTCAGGTGGCAATGTGATTGCAGACAATCTAAAACACCTTAATGAAACATTTAAGATGTACGAACTTGACACATCCAATCCCATCATCATCATGCAGGATGACACTGGACCTGAGATTAGTATGTCAGGTGGAGCAACCAACAACACACCTCAGTATCTGCCAACCAGATCTGATTGTTGGGCGTCTGCTATGCTGGAATACAGAGAAAGAAGTTTTAATGTTGTAAGCTAATGAAACTATCAGCAGTCTTAGGACTTGAAACTAGCAAGTCAGTCAAAGCTCTTAATGATATTACCAATGGCATTCAGTCTTTGTTTAATATCAGGAATCAAGATCAAGCAAGAGAAGCAAAGTACTTCCAACAAGGTGCTGCACTCACCAAGCAGGAGATGCAGGATGCCAAAAAGTTTGAACAACAACAGTTCAGAAATGCACGTGATTATGAAAGATCAATTGAACAAGGTAAAGGCAGTGGCAGAGCAGCTGAACTTGCAATGTTGTTGGGAGGTGGTGTCTTAGCTGCAAATCTCTTAGGTAAAGCAACAAGTCTCAAGACTTATGGCGGAAGTCTCTTCAGTGAAAACTCTGACTTCACTAAAGAGTTTACTCAATCATTTGAGAAAGAAACTAAAAAGAGAAGCACCTCATCCTCTAGTTCTACTCCATCCTCTAGTTCTAGTCAGCCAACAAAAAAACCTCAGGGACAGGTCGCAACTCAAGGCAAAGGCAAATCGTTTGAACACTACAAGTATCTTACAGGTACGTTAGGACTCTCAGACCATCATGCCCGTGGATTAGTTGCCAATGCCATTCGCGAGAGTTCATTGAATGCAAAGGCTCGCTCAGGTGATGATGGTGGACCTGGCGGTCTGTTTCAGTGGAAAGGATCTCGACAAACTGAAACTGTCAGAAAACTTGTTGAGTCTGGTGACTGGAGAGGTCAGTACAAATATGCTCTCACAGAAGATGTTGGACCACAATATCAACCTCAACGTTTCAATTCTGCACAGGCCGCAGCTGATTGGTGGATGCGCAAGTGGGAGCGTCCAGCCAGACCTGAACATGACAGCAAAAAACACAGAAAGATTCTAAGCGAACTTGGTTTCCAGAAAGGTGGTGAGGTTCGCCAAAATGATGACAATTCTAATCCCCAAGCACCAGGTGGAAACAGAACTCGAATCAGTGGTGGATCACCCAGTAAAGATGGATTTGATGCAGGCAATGGAAGTAAGTCAAGAAGAATCTTTCTACACTGGACAGCAGGAAGTTATGATCAAACATTTGGTAACTATCACACAGTCTTTCTTGGAAGTGGTCAACCAGTAAGACAAACAAAATACGATCAGGACAAGAACCAACACACAGCTGGCGCCAACACAAACTCAATTGGATTGAGTCTAGCTGCTATGAAAGGTGGATCTGAATCAGCTGCCAGAAGAGGCAACATGGGTTCACATCCACCCACTGATGCGCAGATTAAATCTATGGCTTTGGAGATCGCAAGAATCGCCAAAGCATGGGGATGGAATGCGAGTGACATTGACAAGAATGTAATGACACATGGTGAGTGGGAAAGATATGCAACCAGTAGTGGACTTCTACCTGGTGGACCACAAAGATGGGATCTGGACATTCTAAAGGCAGGTGATCAGTTTGGTTCTGGTGGACCTAAGCTTAGGTCTATGGCAAAATCAATGTTGCAACAACTAGCACAAGGTCAACAACCAGCCTCTGTTGGCGCACCAACAGAATACTCAGAAGCAGACAATAAATCTGAATCCAATCAAGGTAATCCAGTTCAAGAAGACAACAAAGATCAAAAACAAATAAGACAAATCATCTCAACTCCAAACATTGTATCTGAACTCACATCAATGGGTCCATTGGGTGAGATGATCCTTGGAATGGTTAAGGCAACAACTGCAGCTGCAGGATTTGACATTTTTGGACTGGGCAATCTTGAACCCACTGTGCAAAATGTTGTGACAGGAATCACTCCTTCTCAATCATCAGCACAAGCAGCTGCAGCTGACGCACCCGCCAGTGAACAGGAACAAAAAAAGACTGCAGCAGCAGTCACAGAAGCCACGACCGTCATCAAGAACATTGTAAAAACTAATCACCCTGATACTGGTTCTGGTTATACAGTCAAGGGATTGATGGACTACAAACAAAGACCTGCTGTATTTTCACAGGCAGCTGCGTATCACTTTTCCAAAATGATGCAAGACGCAAATGGCGCAATAAAGGGTAGTGACATCTCCAGCAGTCAAAGAAGTAAATCTAAGAACGCATCATTACCAGGAGCACATCATAACTCATCTCATCTTTATGGCGAAGCTCTTGATGTAATTGGTTCAACTATGGACTGGATGAAAGCGAATGGATCCAAGTATCATTGGAGTTATGGTTATAGCCATGGTTCAAATAGCGCTCACTTTAATTACAAAGGACCAGAACAACTTAGTTTAAATGACATCCAACAGAAGCAATCTGGTGGAGTCGTCTCAATGCAAACTGGTGGCAGTATTGCATCACAATTCAACTCAACTCACTCATCACCAACAAATAAATACCAAAGACCAGTTGTGATTATACAAAAACCTAAATCTATGTCTACACCTTCTATGTCTATAGTTGATGAGGCTGGATCAGATTCATCAGGAAAAATGAGTGCCAGTGTTGTTTCAACATCAATGTACAAGTTCGCTAGAGGATCTCGTACCTGATGTCATTTGATTTACCCACTGAGTACAGCGTACAATCTCTTAAAATTGATGGACAAGATGCTAGAGCATTGATGATGTCTCTGTCTGTTTTTGAGAATATCTTTTCACCTATCATCTCAGGACAAATTGTTTTGCTTGAGACTGATTATGTGAAGTTCATTGAGAAGTATGAGATTGAAGGAAGTGAGAAGTTTGAATTTCAAATCAAAAGTGCAGAGGAATCCTACAAGTTTGAAGGGTTTCTTAATGGACTACGCAACAAAGAGAATGATAATTCAAACACCATCTACACCTTTGACTTTACCACCAAAGAACTGAGAAAGAATGAGGAGAAGTTTATCTCCAAGGCTTACAAAGATAAGAACCCCAAAGAAATTGTAAGTGAGATGATAAAGGAGATGGATGGCAAGGAAGAGAAAGTGAATGGAAGTGGCAAGCCCATGACATACATTGTACCAAGAAAGAGACCTTGGGATGTTATTAAGTATGTCTTAACTCATGGTGTTCCTAATAAATCAGATGCAACAGAAGGTGAGAAGGAAAAGAGAGACGAAAAGGCTGAGGGTGTGGGTGGATTCTTTTGTTGGAACACACAGAAGGGGTTTAGATTTGCTTCAATTGAGGATACAATGAAGGGAAGTGCGGGCACAAATGCAGGTGAATTCACTCTAAGAACTGAGAATAAGGGCAGTGATGTGAGTGAACTTATGAAGTCAATTATTCGTTACGACTTTCAAATCATGGGTGACATTCATGCCAAGATGAGATCAGGTGCATTCAAGAGTAAGAATGTTGTGTTTGATCTTGACAAATTACACTACAAAGAGTATGAGTATAAGAATGAGGACATGATGTCTGAGAAACAAAAGAAGGCCGTTAAAGAACCAACTCGTGTAATGATTTGTCCATTCTCTAATGAGAGGCATGAGAATGAATCTCAAAAGGCAAAGAGACACAAGTACGATCAAAGAAAGTTATACATTCAACAGACACCAGGAGGAGAGAACACCTACGACGACATTCAAGGAACTCTCACTCTTTATCCACAACTCAAGATGATGGCAGGTGACACTCTTACTGCCAAGATCTACAGAGTAAAGGGAGCTGGTGATGGAGGTTATGACAGAAAACACTCTGGCAAATACGTTATTCAAGAAGTGGCTCATCACTTTCTTGCAAATGGTAATAAAGCGTACACCACAGTTACAGTAATCAGAAGCACGAAACAACAGAAGGACGGACAATGACACATTTAACACCAGAAGCCAGATCAGAATTCTTTGGGCGTGACAGTCTCATGCCATTCATTGCCTGCATTGAAGATGTCAATGATCCCAAGGGTGCCCACAGAGTTAAGGTAAGATGTGTTGGCATTCACCCCAAGGAAAAGAAGGGTGACAAAATGGAATCATTGAAGACGGAAGACCTTCCCTGGGCAAGAGTTGGTTACTCCACACAGTTTCCCATGGGTGCCAGAATTGGAGCCAAGCATGGTTTGTTGCCTGGTTCCTGGGTGTTTGGTTACTTTCTGGATGGAGAAGACTGTCAAGACCCATTAATATTGTGTACCCTGGCTGCCACAGCAAAGGCAGTAGATAAGGATGACAGAGAGGATCTTAAAGGGGAAGATGGAACAGCAGAAGAGAGTGATAAGGCATTTGACAAAGTCAAGTTGTCACCTAAGACACAACCTAACTCTGCATTGAGAACATCAGAAGAGAAGGGCAAAGAGTTTAAGGCTGGCGCGGACAAAGCAGGTGATGCCATCAACATGGACTTTGACCTTGATGCGGGCAATCAGTCTGATGGCAAACAGGCAATGAGATCTCATGAGGCTGAGATCAGACAAGAGAAAGAACAAACAGTTGAGACACCACAAGCACAACAGGCTTACATTCTTCAAGCAGACGGTAAGTGTGGAACTGCAGAACATGCAAAGAAGGACATTCAAGTCAGAAACAAACAATACATGCCTGCTGGAGACAGCAGAAAGACCAGAGAGGATGTTGTTTGGGACAAATACACTGGCAAGTACCTTGACATGCAAGGCATTTATGCCCAGTTAGGATTGGATCTTTGCGGTCTTTTGAAAGAAGCCATTAACACAAAGAGAGCTAAAAAGAATGATGAGAGAAGAGAAAAACATTCACAGGAATTAGAGAAGGAAGCAAAAGAGAAGGGCAGAAATCCAGAGCCCATGGAGAAAAAGAATAAGGAGAAGACTGACGAGAATGATAAGTTTAATGCCACCTTCCAGGAATCTTTGATTGACATTCTGTGTAAATTAATGATGCAGATGGTGTCTGCAATGGATGGTGGAGGTGCCTCTGGTGGAGGAGGTGGAGCTGGTGGAGGAGGTGGAGGATCACCTACTCCTAATGATTGGGGAGCAGAGTGTCTCGCTGAACAGATGCTCAATAATGTCAACACCATCACTGATGCCGCATTAGAAGCAGCAGAAGCTTCTGCTTCTGGTGGCGGTGGTGGAGGCGGTGGCGGTGGTGGAGGCGGAGGATCCAGTCTCATCTCTGCTGCCATGAGTCTTCTCAAGAAAGACCTGAAGTTCCCACAAGAAAGAAAGTACGCAGAGAAGAAAGAAGTCCATAACAGTGAAGGAGATAAGTCTCAATCGAATAAGAATAAAGAGATGGGATGTCGTGAAGACAGAAAGTACGACACAGAAGAAGGCGCTAAAGGAGGCAGTGCTGGAGGTGGATCAGGTGGTTCTGCTGGTGCTGCTTATGCTGGGCCCAAGTCACAAGCCACCGGAGAAGGTTCCACTCTGGTGACACCCAACACAACTGAATGGTTTGCCAGGGCTAACTGGGGCGGAATGACTAATCCCGGTGATGGAACTTATTCAACCATTCCCTGTGAAGATGCCATTGATCCATTACCACCACCACAGGGTAACAATGGTGTGGGAATTGCATTACCACTTCCAAGTTTAGATAAGATTTGTGCATCTAATTTTGCCAATGGGATCCCCAATCAAGTTGTTTTAAAGAGAAGAGGACGGTTGTACTTCTACTCCAACATGTACAACACTTCTTTGGCATTCCCATCCATCTTTATCAAAGGTTATATTGGCACACCCATTCCTGTTGTTGACAGATCATCTGGAGAGTTTGTTGCCATTTTAACAAACTGCAAGAGTTTCACTCAACCAGATTCACCAATCACAATTATTCCTGACAAAAGTCCCATTGGCATCACCACAGATGATCCAAATTATGACATTCAATTAGGTGGTTTCTTTATTGCCAATATGGGATTTGATTATTGTAATCCTGCCATTGAAATTTATGACAGAGACAAGAAGACAACAGAGAATGCCAAGGTCAAATTGATTGTTGATGAGGGTAATATTGTTGACTATGAGGTTCTAAATAGTGGTACAGGATTCAAGAGAATTCCAGATGTGAAGATTATAGATCTTGATGGATGTCCTGGATTTGGAGCTAAGTTATTTCCCATCATGAATGTGGTTGCTAGACCTGATGCACCTCCACTCCCTGAACCAGTTCAGGCAGTTTACTGTCCTAGCAATAGGAATTATTACTTCTAATTATGTCCCAGATTAAAGACGAGAAGCAAGAATATCAATACGCCACTGGATGGACCACTCCTTCTGGTCATGAGTTTCATTTTTATGACACTCCAGAGAACGAAAGATTTGTTGTCAAACACTCCAGTGGTTCTCACATTGAGTTCAAAGCAGATGGCAGTATCTTTGTCAAGTCTCTCAAAGACTTGCACTGGAGTTCCAGTGTTGTCTCAAAGGCGTCTGATGGTGAGACAACAGGCAAGGCATCTGAAGTCACCACACAAAGAATTGGTACCAACTATACGATTGATTGCTTAGGTGAATTCAATCTCAAGTGTCGTAAATTTAATCTTGAGGTAGGTGAAACTGCACACATCTATGCAGGCGAAGACCTTGAGATGAAGGCCAACAACGTGTGGACTCGTGCCACTGAGGCTGTTTCAGTTGAAGGTCAGAAAGCCATTCACATGGACACTGATCAATACACAGCAAGGATGGTGTCTCAGAAGACTGAACTGGGCACATTTGAGGATGGAGGCAAAGGTGGCATCAACATTCTTAATCTGAATGGACACTCAATCATTAATAACAAAGATGAGAATGGTGGAATCACCATTGCGTCAAAGGGTTATCTCAACCTGGTGTGTGGACAGGAGAGAGTTGATGTTACAGGTAAGTATGAAGGTGTTTGGAAAGAACCAGAGAAAGAAGGCAAGGCAACATTCACGACTAAGATTTACAAACCAGAGAAACAAAATAAGCAGGACGTAAATAAAGAGAAACCTGGTGATTATTACTTTGAGTCAGAGGCAGGTGCCACCTACATCTATGGCAAGAAGTATGAAGGATCTAAAGAGAATCCAGAAGATGGTCGCCACGTAAAAGTTGAGAAGGGCAATGATATTCTCACCATCATGGATGGTGATAAAGAAACTAACCTACAGAAAGGTAAGTGGAATATCAACCTTCAAAAGGGTGACTTTGAATGGATGATTAATGGTAACTGGAAGAGAACAGTTACTGGCATGGAAGAGGACACCACCTCCAAAGGTAGAAACTCTGTATATGGTAAAGGTAAGACAGAAACCATTGGAGCAGGTGGTGGAGGTGGAGGAGGTTTCTACTTCTCTGATTACAATCCTAACCTGATTGTTACACCATCCTTTAATATTCATGAGGATCCTTGCACACCTGATCCATTACCTCCCAACACACCAATCATTCCTGGACTTCCAGATGAAGATGACTCCTCATCTCCAGAGAACAATGGTGGAGAAGGTGGTGGTTCTGGTGGCGGCGGTGGCGGCGGATTCCCCAACCTTCCCATTGGCACTCTGCTTCAGATGATTCTTGGTGATAACATCAAGAAAGTCCAGAAGAATATGATGTTTAAAGCAACCAAGATCTTCCTCAACTGATCATGACACTTGAAGAAATTTTAGCAGAACTACCTTTAGGTAGATTTATAAGATGGACTGTTTGCAGTGGTCCTAACAGTTGTTATGTCACTGAAGAAAGTGAAGCTAACTGGGCAACTGTTTATGCTTCATTGATTGGCGAGATACCATTGAATGGATTCACAGTTGCAGGAAGTGTATGGAATAGAGTTGTTGATCCAGACTGGGATGAAGATTTATTTGACGAGAATGATTCAGACACCTGGCCTGGTTACATAGAAGTTCCTGTGTCTCATGTCAATGTCTCCACACAGATCTCCACAGTTGTAGACCCAGACAGAAACACACCTGCAATTGAATTGTTTGGTCAGATTGAGAACAATCCAGACAATCCAATTGATCCTAACTGGCCCTACTGGTCTCTCTGTGGCATTGTGGATGGATCTTATTACATCTACCCTGTAGTATTTCCTGATGCAAGATTCTGTTATCTACCAAGATGTTCTGGAACTTATAACTTCCAAGGTGAGCAGTGTGTTAAGGACACAGGATGGTTTCCTCTTGAACCATATGATCCCACAGCAGAACCACCACTCTATCCTATTGATGCCTTAACTGCATTTGTACCATCATCTCAAATAGAATTCTTATTTGAGTATGCAGTTTCATTTACTTACAGAATTGTAGGTGAAACTGAAAATGATTTTGGTCAGGAGTTTACTGTTGGACTTAAACTTTATCAAACAGTTCTGGCACCAAATCATAACTGGGAGGCACTGATGCAACAGATTATCAGTATGTCTTACTTTGGCAACGGGATTTATCACTAATGGCACTACCAGCAACACGAATAGGTGACAAGGACATCATCCATTGCACTCAACCAGTTCGAAGCGAAGGTGCAAAAACTGTTTTTGTGAATGGAAGACCTTGGTCATGTTTCACACACGTCAATACTCCTCACGACAAACCAAATCCTGCACCTCCACCTCGCTGCATTATGCACACTAAACCCATCGCAAAGGGTTCCTCAACAGTCTTTGTTGAGACATTAGGAGCAGGTAGAGTATCAGATCCTATCCTTGAATGCACAGAAGTAGCAGAAGGATCACCTGACGTATTCTGTGGATGATGGAACACGAAACAAATTTACAGTATGCCATTGTGATGGCAGAACACAGCAGAGGAGAACCTGTGGGCGCCTCTATCTACAGAGAAGGCAGATTTCTTTGCTGTGAAGATAGCACAGTGTTACTGAAGTGTGATCCAACAGCTACAGCAGAAATCAATGCCATTCGTATGGCATGTTCTATGCTAGGACGAACTAACCTAGATGACTGTGTTTTGTACTCAAGTCGCAAGCCCTGTCCCATGTGTGATGAAGTTATCAAGGCTTGCAACATTAAAGAAGTACATTACCCATCATAACGACTGAAGCCTTTGATACGATTGACTTCAATACAATGATCAAACTTGTCTTTGAAGTTACCTGACAGAGTGTGATCAACTACGACAACCCTTTGATTGTCGTCCAGCTTATACCTGAGGAAGTTAATGAGACGATCTTTCCCATCTTCATCCAGGGACGAGCTAAAAACCTCATCAAGTATAAGCAGGTTCGTCGTAACTGAGTTTTTGAGCTTACCAATTTCACGCCAGGTGAACATGAGGGCAAGGTCAATACGTGACTTCTGTCCCTCTGAGAATGAAGCATAGGAGAAGTCTTGATGTAACGGGGACTGGACTGTCTCATTGAACTCATCATCAAGGTTAAAGTAAATAGGCAGATCAAACTCTTCCAGATGACGACGAATGAGTTTGTTCATCACAGGCAGATACTTCTTGACAATCTCTGTCTTGATGCCACTGTCTTTCAGGAGGTTGTTAATAATCTCATGTTCGTAGATCACCTGCATCAACTTATACTTCTTCTCAGTCTCCTCAGTGAATTGTTCCCTCAACAATTCTAACTTACCACGATCCTTATCCAGGTTAGACGAAGCACTTTGCAGGTCTTGTAACCTTTTCTGGAGTGAACTGAGGAGTTTTTGTGCTGCACTTACCTCACTCTCGTATTTGTAAACGAGGTTCTGAAGTGAAGCAACCTCCTTCTCTTTCTCATGAATGGCTTTGAGTTGTTCTGCGTACTTATTGCACTGATCTTTAGCTTCCGCCACTCCAGTCTGGAACTTATCTACTTCAGATTGTGAGGTGGTAACGTACTTTTCCTTGATGTCAGGATGGATGTCTTGGAGACAAGTATGACAGGTGTCATTGTCTTGGTAAAAATTGATGTTACTTTCATTGCGTTCTATCTTTGCTTGTAGTTTTGCGATGATTCCTATCAGAGCCTCTGACTTCTTGCGTGGATTATCTTTCAGTAACTCTTTCAGTTCTTCGTTCTGAGACGCAATCTCTTCCTGCACGAGACGAATGTTCTCTTGGTGAGACTCAATGTCAACCTTGCACTGATCAATCTCAGTCTGAATCGAATCAGTGTCAGCCTGAGACTTAACCTCAATGTCCTTAATATGTTGCTCCTGTACATCAATCTTGAACTCAATGTTACCAATCTCACCCTTCAGTGCATTGAGTGATTCTTTGTGACCACGGAGGCGTTCCTTAGCAATGACTGACATTGTACTAAAGACCTTGATATCCAGAAAGTCCTCCACACATTCTCTGCGCCCTGCAGTTGGAAGTTGCATGAAAGGAACAAAATTACTCGAACCAAGTATAACAATCTGTGTGAACGACTTATAAGAGAGTTTGAGGATGTTTTGCTCGAGGAAGGTTTGGTTGTCTCTGTCTGCTGCTTTGGAGTCAAGTTCTTCTCCATTGCGGAAGATCTTAAAGACCTTTGGCTTCTGTCCTCTGAGAACTTTGAATTCATCGTTACCGATGTGAAAGACTACTTCAGTCAACAATGCTTTCTTGTTCTGTGTGTTAACCAATTGAGGTAGGTTTACACGACGAAACGGTTTGTTGAACAGAGCATAACAAATCACATCCAGAATTGTGGACTTACCACTTCCATTTAATCCATGAACCAGAGTGGTTTTGTTCTCATTGAGTTGTATTGTAACAGGTTGATTACCAACAGAGAGAAAATTCTGGAATGTTATGGATTCAAATAAGATCATTAGTAATGGTTTCCATTCTCGGGATAACGAAGTCTCCAGGTTCCACAATGGTGTATGCGTAACCCATGAGTGAACACAACTTATCTATTTCATCCGACTTTGTTTCAGTGACATGAAGAATTTCGCCAATGGCTTCCAGGTGTGTATTGTAGGTGATGGCGTCATCTTTGTCAACAAAGAACTGGACGATTGTCTCACCTTCAGTATCCACACTCGCAAATGCCCCAGACTCAATCTCACCTTCTCGTTTGGTTAGAATGTACATTAGACCTCCTGTGCTTCAACGTAAAGCGACTTCATGATGTCCACTAAATTATCTAACTTGACCTCTTCAGGTACTACATCAAGTGCATAAATGTAGTTGGTAAGAGTGGTTAGTGTATCCTCCGCTTCTATCTCAACTTCATCATCAAGAGTGATCTCAAAGTTCTCAATGATCTTAAGGTCATGAATACCCACTCCATATAATTTATCTACAAATGCAGACAGTTTTCTGGGTGTGGATTTCTCTACAATCAGTTTCAGGTAACACGACTTGTAGACATTAGGATTGAATAATTTACCATCATCCTCATTGTAATAGATCTTATGATACATTGAGTTAGGATTCTCAATGAACTCTAGTTCTTGTGTGTCGATTCTAAAAAGGTGAAAACCTCTTTTGTCTCCCTCATCATTCCAGTAGAGTTGATAAGGATTACCAAGGTAAGTAATGTTACCGCTACTATTCTTTTTGTGAAAGTGACCAGAAAAGACTTTTGAGAACTGGCTGAAGACCCTGGCATCAGTTCCATGTTGGCACTGATAGTTTTGATTAGCGTAGAAGCCAGCGATCTCAAGGTGACCCATTGCAACTGAGGCTTTAGATTGGTTACGGGCCTCAAGGAATTCTTCAGCGTTGTCTTCACAGATCCAAGGAATGAAAAAGACTTCTTGTCCTTCGATCTTGACTGTCTGGGGCGAGGAATAACAGGTGACGTTGTCATATTCATTCAGGTTAAGTCCTGGTGCATTGATACGAAGTGTGTTCTTATAGAAGATGTCGTGGTTGCCTACGATGATGTGGACTTGTATGCCTCTTTCCTTAAGCGGATCGAAGAATACTCTCTTCGCCCAATCGAGCGACCAGTAATCAATTCCCTTACGAACATCAAAACAATCTCCCAGATGGATGACCGTCTTAATGTGCTCCTTATCCAGAGTGGGGAAAAATACCTCTTTATAGAAAGTTTCAAAATAGTCGTGGAAGATTTGTGAACCTTTACGAATCCCGAAGTGAGTGTCAGTTATCAGTGCGACCTTAGGCGCGACCATATTTTTGAAGGTAGGCTACATCCCAATTATAATCGATATCCTCCTGTTGTTGAACTGGTTCTGCTTCAGCGTTAGCATCTTGCAACGCGTCAGGAATTTGTTTATCTTGTGGCGTTCTCAGGTCATTTACTGACGTCTGGTTAAGAGCTATCTCTAACTTATTATCCTGTGCCATGATGGATGGAAAGGGTGAATCCATGTCAATTCTAACTGCCTTCTTATTGCCATCATCCTGAACACGACCAAAGGTGCTGGCCATATTTCTCTTGGCTTCTGTGTCTGACAGGTCCAACTCACCATAAACCTGTTGATGTGCATCCTCAGGTGACATTCCCTGTTTGCGTAGAGCGTCAACTGCCCTTCTCTGTTGAGTGACAGGATGCTCGTTCTCAAAGGTGTTGTTCTCTGGTGTTCCGACAAAGGGAGTTGGTGCCGCCTGTAGGGCTGGAATGTTCTCAACCAAGTCCCAAAGTTCCTGCAGTGGGTCCATGTTTTAGTTTTATTTATCTTCCCTGTCGACGCTGGTCCACAGCATCTTTGATTGAGTTATAATCAGATGATGTTCCCATCTGATCACCTACAAAGAACTCTTCAAAACCTGACTTAGAAATAATCTTATCACAAATCTCAATCTGTTTCTTCTCTTTACCAATTCGTCGAATGAATGCGTACCAACAAACCTGAGTGAAATAAGAGAATGGGTTAGATGATTTCTCAGGATCAAATCTGTTACAGTAGACTACACAGTTCTCCACTGCATCCATCACCATGTCTTGGCGATACATGTAGTTGGAGAAGTTAGGACGTGTTGAAAGATGTTCTGCAATGTCAAGAAAGCACTTACCAATGTATCGTGGAATACGAGGTTTTGGTTGCCCTAATTCTTTTGCTTCCTCAATGGATTTGATGTAAGCCTTCATCTCTTTATAGAACTCTTTATTGTCTATAAAGTTGTTCTTACGTCTTTTTGTTGGTTGTGTTGCATTCATATCTTATTGGAGACATGTGATTATTATAATATATGTTGTTATGGTTGTTCACTTAGCGCGCCCATTCTAATTGGTTATAATTGTTAGTGACACTTTCAGACAACTACTTAAGTAAGTACATTAAGTACCTTTAGGTAGATCAGGAGAACTATCATACACATCTTCTAACCTAGATCTAAAAGATTCAATCTTACCAACATATCCAGAATTGCGCTTGGTTTCAACCTTTCTCTTTACAGGATTAGAAGCCAGAGCAGCCATCAAAGCTTTACGATAGAATTCAACACCAAACTTATCCAACTCAGAGACAGTGATGACATCCTCTCTGTTGACAACACACATATCATCAGATGAAAAAAGGAGCCACTTTTTTGGTGTCAGGCCAGAGACAACAATACCCTTCTGTATATCAACCTGATTATTCTCACCAATTACAATGGGATTTTGGAAGACAAAGTACTCCTTGCCCTCTTCATTCACATGCATGAGTTGTGTGAGGATCTCTTCTCCAGTGATTAATTTTACAGTTGCATGAAAGGAATCTGTCATAAGTTACTTTTGAAACTAGGAATCAGTTGATATGCCATCTTATCTCTTAGCTTATTGATTCTCTCTTCATCATAATGTGCAAAGTTGGGATACTTCTCAACCTTTTTATAATAATGGAGGGCATTAATGATGATGGTGTAGTCCTCCATGTCTAATTCGAAGTTCATATAGGTAGATCAGCCTCAGATGTATTTATGGGCACCTCAATCATACGATACTCAAATTTCTCATCCACATAGAACTTGATTCTCTCTGCCAAATGATTCAAGGTAAAGTTTGATCGACCGTGGGGAAATCTAAAGTCATCTGATATGTCGTGCAGTTTTGCAGTCTCCTTGTCTTTGGCCTTACGAAGACCTCTACCAATTGATTGAAGAACTCGTATACGACTCTTGGAAGGGGAAGCAAAGACGACATGGTGGAGGTTCTTAATGTTAACACCAGTGGACATCGTACCATAAGAACCGAGAATGATATTGTCATCCGAAGCTTCAGCAATGGCACGTACCTCTTCTCTCTCTTTGACTTTAACATCTCCGTAGATCAGGTGTACAGGTCGATTAGTTCTCTCCTCCATCATTTCTTTAAGTGGAATACCTTGCCCTTCGACTCGCGTGAAGAGAACTAATACGTTTCCTTTGAGAGAGTTAGCAAGATTACAAATAAAACGATTACGGTTATGATGGAGCCCAATAAACTCGATCTCATCGTTATAGGAATCAAACTTGCGAGGTTCATGTTTCAGTGTGATAATGTCAACATTGAGTTTGGCAAGGAATCCCTTCTCCATGAGATCAGCAGAGGAGGTTGTCTTATAGACAGGGCCAAATAAACCTTCTAGAATAAGCTTATTTACATTCTTACCATCCAATGTACCAGTGAACCCATAACGCCACTTAACATCTTGGCATTTATTCATGATACCTTGTAAGCATTTGGCT
>Ga0098073_1000199_pt1 | contig 22270 bp, 14 predicted proteins | sample 31_taG_FD_75060 | JGI IMG/M metagenome (GOLD analysis project Ga0098073, IMG submission 75060) | Marine viral communities from the Gulf of Mexico - 31_GoM_OMZ_CsCl metaG | ecosystem: Environmental > Aquatic > Marine > Oceanic | place: Gulf of Mexico | collected 2015-07-12
TTTAAATGTGTAGATTAAGCAGTTACTAATTTTTCAAAAATAAATTCCACTCAATTAATTCAAGATTCTGTTTTTCATACTATCTTTGTTTCGATGGAAAAGCAAGTCATTCTCAATTCGCGACATTTCGAATTAACGCTCAATCGTCTTTGCTATCAATTAATAGAAACTCACAATGATTTCTCGGATTCAATTCTAATTGGTTTACAACCGAGAGGAATTCATGTTGTGACACGTTTAAAGGAACAGCTTGAGCGAATTTTAGAAAAAGAAATTGTTTGTGGTAATTTAGATATTACTTTTTACCGCGATGATTTTAGAAGAAGAGAACGACCAATCATCCCAAGTGTGACCAACATCGACTTTTCAATCGAAAATAAAAACATCATTTTGGTCGACGACGTTCTATACACAGGAAGAACAATTCGTTCAGGATTGGATGCATTAATGGCGTTTGGTCGACCTGCCAAAGTAGAATTGCTCACATTTGTAGATCGCAGATTTAAAAGAGATTTACCCATTCAAGCCGATTATGTTGGTAAAACCGTAGATACCTTGCGTTCAGAACGCGTATCAGTGGAATGGGAAGAAATAGAAGGAGAAGACAAAATCGTACTTTATAGCCCGGAAATCAATGGATAATTTAAGCGTAGAACATCTAACTGGTATTAAAGACCTCACAAAAGAGGACATACAATTGATTTTTCAAACTGCCGATAGTTTTAAGCAAGTGATCAATCGCCCAATCAAGAAAGTTCCTTCGCTAAGAGATATTACCATTGCCAATCTCTTTTTTGAGAATTCTACTCGAACGAGATTGTCATTTGAACTGGCTGAAAAACGATTGTCAGCAGATGTTATCAACTTTAGCGCAGCAAGTAGTTCCGTTAAGAAAGGTGAAACGTTGATTGACACAGTTAACAATATCCTTTCAATGAAAGTGGATTTAGTCGTGATGCGTCACCCAAATCCCGGAGCAGCCAAATTTCTATCAGAAAGAGTCAACGCAAAAGTTGTCAATGCAGGTGATGGTACTCATGAACATCCAACGCAAGCTTTGTTAGATGCCTATTCCATACGTGAACGTTTGGGTAGCGTTGAAGGTAAAAAAGTTGTGATCGTTGGAGATATTCTTCATTCTCGTGTAGCATTGTCAAATATTTATTGCTTGCAAAAGTTAGGGGCAGAAGTCATGGTGTGCGGTCCAACAACCTTGATTCCAAAATACATTCACGAGTTAGGAGTGAAGGTAGAACACAATTTACGCAAGGCATTAGAATGGTGCGATGTTGCCAATATGCTACGGATTCAATTAGAACGTCAGGACATTAAATTCTTTCCATCGCTGCGCGAATATTCAATGCAATTCGGTTTGACAAAAGAAATTTTAGATTCCTTAGATAAAGAAATTATTGTGATGCATCCTGGACCAATCAACCGTGGTGTGGAGATTACAAGTGATGTTGCCGACTCTAAACAATCCATTATTCTTCAACAAGTAGAAAACGGAGTTGCAGTGAGAATGGCAGTGATTTATTTATTGGCATCAAAAATTGAACGTCAATAATTTTTGTTACATTTGGACGTAAACAGAGCAAAACAATGAACTTCGAAACTACACAAAATAACAATACTGCAATCGTTAGAACTCTTGTTGAAAAATTAGATGCAACGAATGCTCCAGAATTGAAAAGCGAATTATTAGTGCTGAATAAAAACGGTGTTAATTCAATCGTTATTGACATGGAAGGAACGCGTTATTGTGATTCATCTGGCTTAAGTGCAATCTTGGCAGCGAATCGTTTGTGCAAAGATTCAAGTGGTCAATTTGTGTTGTGTGGAATGAATGATAACATTTCCAATTTGATTAAAATTGCTCAATTAGATCGCGTTTTTACATTGGCTAAAAATCAAGATGAAGCAAAATCACTATTGAAATAGTGAAATTTGAAGTGACCATTCTCGGAAGTGGTGCTGCCCTTCCAACCTTATCAAGAAATTCAACAGCACAATACATTACCATTCAGAATAAACACTTATTAATCGATTGCGGTGAAGGAACTCAATTGCAAATGCGCAAATTCGGAGTGAAAATTCAACGGCTTTCAATCATACTCATTTCTCATTTACACGGTGATCATTTTTTTGGATTAGTCGGACTTATCAGTACAATGCGTTTACTAGGTCGTGATAAAAATCTCACTATTATTTGTCCAAAAGGATTGAAGGAAATTGTTTTAGCGCAATTGGAAATAGGACATACACAATTGGATTTTGACATTGATTTTATTGAACTTACTGGGAAGGAAAACTCAATCGTGTATTCTGATAATGTGATTGAAATAGCCACTTTTCCGCTCAAACATAAAATTCCTACGAACGGATTCATTGTGCGAGAAAAAGAGAAAGAGCGCAACTTGAAGTCCGGAGCTTCCAATCATCCAGGAATGAAAATGGAATACATTCATCGTTTGAAAAAGGGTGAAGATGTTGTAACTGAATCTGGAGAATTATTTCGATTTGAAGATTTTACAAAACCACCGAAACCTTCTTTATCATACGCATTTTGCTCCGATACAGCCTATTCAGAAAATGTGATTGATGCGATCAAAGATGTGACATGCTTGTACCATGAAGCGACTTTTACAGAGGAACACAAGGCAAACGCTAAAAAAACAATGCATTCTACTGCTATCCAAGCGGCGACGGTTGCTAAAAAAGCAAATGTACAAAAGCTGTACATGGGACATCTGAGTGCTCGCTATACGGATGTTTTGCAACATGAAACTGAAGCACGGACTATTTTTGAAGAATCACATTATGTGATGGATGGAATGGTTTTTAAAGTTGGTTGATTCAACGCACAAGAGAAACAGCTTCTATCTTTAAATTGGCAATTTCAATCGTTACTTGATTGTCGTTATCAACATAAATTTGCATTTTATCTCTTCGGTGACGCAAATTGCGCAAGTTGAAAGTAAGTTCATAATGCGTAAATTGATTTTGAACACCATTTAGAGATACTTCAATGTTGTCCCAAGAATAACAATTGTATTTACTGACAGTTTCCATGCGCAGGATGGAACTTTGCGTTGAGTCACTTGTTTTTGCGTCAAAACTGACTAGGAAGCATGTTTCGTCAGTTGGAACTCGACTCAATAATTCAAATTTGTCGATGTCGAGATCTTGTGTTGGCAAAGCAATCAATGTATCTTGAATCGCTAAAACAGTCGATTTTTTCGATGCAATACCAACATTGGAGTATTGTTCCAGATCATGAATCCATTTTGTTGAATTGCGATCAATCTCTAATCGAATTGCTGAATACTTGTCAATACTAGTTTTGCCAAAGATGTACCAGTAATGTTCTTTTGTCATTCGTTCATGATCCAAAATAGATTGCTGGAATTGATAAGACTGTGTGATGGATAGAACGCTGCATAAACCGCAATAAATGGCAATGAGTAGTAGGTGGATTTTTCGTTGGAATAGTAGAAAAGCGTATCCAAGAACAATGGCTAGGAATGGATAGATGTCCACCATAACACGCGAACCAAACGAACTAGCATACCACCAACATTCCCAAGAGCACATAACAAAAATGTAGGTAAATGTTGTGACAATTGCCATCCAGAAAAAAGAACGCTTTTCCTTATAGAGTTTAATAAAACCGAGAATGAGTAAAAGAAAAATGGGCGAATAGAGCAACCATCCTTTTTTGTACGAGAATAGAAAGTCGAAGAAATTCGGGTCTATGAGTACAATGTCTTCTGTGTGTAAATTTGGAAGTATGACTTTTCCTCCAATAAAGTACCAATAGAGTAGTTGAGGAATGTTCCAAATCAAACCAAACAATGGGAACCAAAGTAATTGTTTGATTGCTGTCAGTTTATCTCCTTTGTTCGCTTGAAAAAAGAGAAATACCGGAATGATTCCCAATAAAACTTGAGTTGGACGAATGCAAACCGTTAAACCAAGAAAAATGGCTGAATAAATGAGTGATTTACGAGATTTCGATTGGAAATAGTGAAATAACTGATAAAGAAAGATGGCATTCAGAGCAAAAAGAAACAAATGCGTTAAACTATATTGATATCCAAATGTAATGAAGATATTGCTCGCTAAAAATAATACAGCGATGGTCAGAGCAACAATGTGATCCTCGAAAAACCACTTCAATAGCTTGCGCACATAAATCAGTCCAATGAATAGAAATACCAACACATTGAACAAATAACTGAGGTGATAAGGAATGCTAAATCCGTCAGTCGGATAATTGAAAAGTCGTGCGCTTAATTCTCCCAATAAGTAAGCTGGAAGTTGAACAAATGATAAGCCTATGTGATAAATATTGATTTCGTTTCCTGTTTTCGCTGGAATGAGCTGATAAACGAACTGGCTATCGCAGTAAGAATTTTGGAGTTGTTGCGCCCATTCGGACGTCATGTAGTAAGAACCTTCTTGGAATAAATGAGCATTGTACATGTAATATCCGAATCCGTCATAACTGCAAACACACGTATCTTTTTCATTGATAACATTGTTTATTTTGTTGAAAAAGAACAACGCAAACAGTGTTGCAATGACTGTGATGACTTTAAATGAAAGGTCCTTGGATTTCATAGTGTGAAATTAGGGAAAAACTTTGAGTTGTAGAATGGATGAAGTTTTTCAAAAAAAGAGTACTTTTAAAGTATGATTTTACAATTTAATCTTAAGACAGCTTTCGTTGTCATCGTATTGAACTTTAGTGCATTTTTCAGTGTTTCTCAGTCGCTTGTACCTGGGTTTGATAAAGAGGAATACAGACAATTAATGCTAATTTCCGCTCGTACAGGGGGAGATTCAACCTATACATCACAATTTCCAGAACCTGAAAAGTTTAAAATGATTTATCGTTCAGAGATAGTTGGATTGGATAATTTGTGGGATTTATGGGTCGATGAGTCGAGCAAAAATGCTGTTATTAGTGTTAGAGGCACAACTGCAAATGCAACAAGTTGGATGGCGAATTTTTATGCAGCGATGGTTCCAGCAAAAGGAACATTGAAGTTGTCAGAGTCTGAGTCGTTTGATTATCATTTGGCTGAAAACGACAAAGCTGCCGTTCATGTTGGTTGGTTATTGAGTACAGCTTATTTGTCAAAAGATATCTTACCAAAGATTGATTCTTTGTACAAGACAGGAACTACGAATATTTTAATAATGGGACATAGTCAAGGAGGAGCCATTGCCTTTTTGTTAACAGCACATTTAAGAAACCTTCAAAAATCGAAAGGTCTACCACAAGAAATTCAGTTTAAAACATATTGTAGTGCAGGACCAAAACCAGGGAATTTGTTTTTCGCCTACGAATATGAAGCGATGACACAAAATGGTTGGGCATTTAATGTTGTTAATTCGGCTGATTGGGTGCCTGAAACGCCTTTTTCTGTTCAAACTTTAGATGATTTTAACAAAACCAATCCCTTTGTGAATGCGAAATCGATGATAAAGAAAATGAAGTTCCCACAAAATATTGCATTAAAAAGTGTATACAAGAAGTTGGACAAACCATCTCGAAAAGCGCAAAAGAATTATGAAAAGTACTTGGGAAATATGACTTCAAAGATTATCACCAAAAGTTTGCCGGAATTTGAACCACCATCCTATTTCAAGAGCAATGATTACGTTCGAACGGGGACGACCATTGTATTATTTGCTACACCAGAATACTACAAGGAATTTCCAGATGATGAAGAAAAGATATTCATTCATCATTTCCACAAACCTTATTTGTATTTGTTAGAGAAATTGGAATTGAATTAGCTGTCACTATTCAAGTTTGAGTTATCAACCTCATTTCGTGTATAATTCGCCTTTCATATCTGTATTTTAAGCGCTTCTTGTATTTATATTTGTTAGTCGTTCAATAAATTCGAATAAAATGGCTGAAAATCAATATACAGAAGACAATATCCGTTCACTGGATTGGAAGGAGCACATCCGACTTCGTCCAGGTATGTACATTGGAAAATTAGGCGACGGCGCTTCTGCTGATGATGGAATTTACATCTTGGTAAAGGAAGTGATGGACAACTGTATCGATGAATTCGTTATGGGGAACGGGAAACGAATTGAAATTTCCATCAAAGAAGGTGTTGTTTCAGTTCGAGATTATGGTCGTGGTATTCCATTAGGTAAAGTGGTTGATGTTGTGTCAAAAATGAATACCGGTGGTAAATACGACTCCAAAGCATTTAAGAAATCTGTTGGATTGAATGGTGTCGGAACCAAAGCGGTGAATGCGCTTTCATCTCACTTCATGGTATATTCTGTCCGTGATGGCGAATTGAAAAAAGCGGAGTTTTCTCGCGGTGAATTGATCAAAGAACATCCAGTTGAAAAAACAGATGAGCAAAATGGTACATGCGTGGAGTTTACTCCAGATGATACAATTTTCAAGAAATACAATTTCAAGACGACCTATCTTCAGAAAATGATGTGGAATTATTGCTACCTCAATCGTGAGTTGGTGATAAAATACAATGGTGAACGTTTTCAATCGAAAGATGGATTGAAAGATTTGTTAGAAGACAACATGGATGGTGATCCGTTGTACCCAATTATTCACCTTGAAGGCGAAGACATTGAAGTTGCTTTTACACACGGTAGAACTTACGGAGAAGATTACTATTCATTTGTGAATGGTCAGCACACAACTCAAGGTGGAACACATCATTCGGCCTTCCGTGAATCGGTTGCGAAGGTGATCAAAGATTTTTACGGGAAGAATTATGAAGCATCAGATATTCGACAATCAATCGTAGCAGCAATTGCTGTGAAAGTGGTTGAACCTGTATTTGAATCGCAAACGAAAACAAAATTAGGATCGCAAGAAATTGAGCCGAATGGTAAGTCGATGCGTGCGTTCATCAATGATTTCTTGAAAGAGAAATTAGACAATTACTTGCATAGAAATCCGCAGGTTGCGGAAACCTTGGAGAAAAAAATTCGCCAGTCAGAAAAAGAACGCAAAGAGTTATCTGGAATACGTAAAATTGCTCGTGATAGAGCAAAGAAATCAAGCTTGCACAATAAAAAACTGCGCGACTGTAGAATTCATTTAACAGATTCAAAAGACGAACGTTCAGAAAAATCAACTTTATTTATTACCGAGGGAGATTCGGCAAGTGGATCGATTACGAAATCAAGAGATGTCAATTCACAAGCAGTTTTCTCATTGCGCGGAAAGCCATTGAATTGTTATGGATTAACGAAAAAAGTGGTGTACGAAAACGAGGAATTTAACTTGATTCAAGCGGCATTAGACATTGAAGATGATATGGACAACTTGCGATACAACAAGATTGTCATTGCAACCGATGCCGATGTTGATGGAATGCACATTCGCATGTTGTTGTTGGCGTTTTTCTTGCAGTTTTTTCCTGATTTAGTGAAAAGAAACCACGTTTATGTATTGCAAACTCCTCTTTTCCGAGTAAGAAATAAAAAGGAAACGATTTATTGCTATTCGGAACAAGAAAGAAAAGATGCCATGGCAAAATTAGGTCGCAATCCAGAGATTACACGATTCAAAGGTTTGGGAGAGATTTCGCCTGACGAGTTCAAACATTTCATTGGTGAAGACATTCATTTGGAACCAGTAATTCTATCAAAAGAAGCTTCAATTGAAACAATTTTGTCTTATTACATGGGGAAAAATACACAAGAGCGACAAGAATTCATCATTGATAATCTGCGATCAGATTTAGTATCGGATGGAGTGGATGTAGAAGATGATGAATTGGACGAAAAACCAGAATTAGATCAGGCATCTTAATTGGAAAAGTCATTAAAAATAATAAATACGGATAACAGTCAATTGACATCAAGGTCCTTGTCTGAAATTCAACATTCAAATAGCTAATATCGTAACAGATGGCGGAAGACGAAATTGAAGAAACAAATGGAATGGAAGAGGGTGATGAGCAATCTTCAGAAAATGATTCTCATGTACCAGAAGCTGAACATACTGAAGATCACGATGATGAGAATATCATTGCTGTCGGTGGTTTGTATGAAAACTGGTTTCTAGATTATGCCTCTTATGTAATTTTAGAACGAGCAGTACCTTCTGTTCATGATGGATTTAAACCGGTTCAAAGACGTATTCTTCACTCTATGAAGGAAATGGATGATGGACGCTACAACAAAGTGGCGAACATTATCGGGAATACAATGAAGTACCATCCTCATGGTGACGCTTCAATTGGTGATGCATTAGTAGCACTTGGTCAAAAAGATTTGTTGATTGATTGTCAAGGAAACTGGGGGAATACATTGACAGGTGATGGCGCTGCAGCTCCTCGTTACATTGAAGCTCGTTTGTCTAAATTTGCCAATCACGTTGTGTTTAATCCAAAAACGACCAATTGGCTCAAAAGTTATGATGGTCGTAACAATGAACCTGAGCAACTTCCAGTGAAATTCCCATTGTTGCTAGCACAAGGAGCAGAAGGAATTGCCGTTGGTATGGCATGTAAAATTTTACCACACAACTTCATAGAGCTTATTGAGCAATCAATCAACCATTTAAGAGGGAAGAAAGTCGAAATTTTCCCTGATTTTCCAAATGGCGGTTTGATTGATTATTCCAACTACAACGATGGTTTAAGAGGTGGAAAAGTTCGAGTGCGTGCAAAAATTAAGAAGGAAGATGCGAAAACCTTGGTCATCAATGAAATTCCATACGGAAACACTACTTCATTGATTGATTCAATCTTGCGTGCCAATGATAAAGGGAAGATTAAACTGAAGAAAATTGAAGATAATACTGCTGCTGTTGCAGAAATTGTCATTCATTTAGCTCCAGGAGTTTCTCCCGATAAAACTATCGACGCTTTGTATGCTTTCACAGATTGTGAAGTTTCTCTGTCGCCAAACTCATCCATTATTGACGGTGATAAGCCGCGATTTATTGGAGTTTCTGAAATTCTGAAAATCAATACCGACAATACTGTTCGACTGTTGAAGAAGGAATTGGAAATTCGCTTGGATGAATTGGAACGTCAATGGCATTTTTCAACCTTGGAAAAGATTTTCATCAATGAAGAGATGTACATCGACTTTAAGAACTATTCCGATAAGGAATCTTTGTTTGAGTACATGTACAAAGCTTTCAAACCATTCTTGAAACTGTTGATTCGTGAAATTCAAGATGAAGACTTGAACAAGTTGACGCAAATTCCAATGATTCGTATCACACGTTTTGATTCCAACAAAGCGGATGATGTGATTGCGAAAATTGAAGCAGAAATGCTTGAAGTAAAAGAAAAGTTGGCCAATTTGATTGAATACGCCATTGACTATTACAAAGACTTGAAAAAACGTTTTGGTGAAGGAAAAGAGCGTAAAACAGAAGTGAAAACATTCGATTCAATCAACGCTTCAAAAGTAATCATTGCCAATAAAAAGCTATACGTAGATTACGATGAAGGATTCGTTGGTCATGGATTGAAAAAAGCGACTTATGTTGCTGATTGTTCGGAGATTGATGATGTTATCGTATTCTTTGCTTCAGGTAAAATGATGGTTTCTAAAGTGTCTGACAAGAAATTTGTTGGAAAGGGAATTGTCTATGCTAACGTGTGGAAAAAAGGTGACAAACGTACCATTTATCACATGATGTATCAAGATGGTGTTGGTGGACCAACAATGGTGAAGCGTTTCCCAGTAAATTCAATTACTAGAGATACTGAATACGATTTAACGAAAGGAACGAAAGGTTCAAAATTGTTGTATTTCTCTGTTCATCCAAATGGAGAACGCGAAATTGTAACCGTAATGTTACGTCCTCGTCCACACATTAAACGCTTGAAATTCGACATCGATTTTGGTGATTTGTTGATCAAAGGAAGAGGAGCAGCAGGAAATCGCGTGACAAAAGAAATCGTTCAGAAAATTGTTCAGAAAGAATTAGGTGGCTCCACATTGGCTGCACGAAAGATTTGGTACGATGAAATTGTAGGCCGTTTGAACGATGATGGTCGAGGAACTTTCTTAGGACAATTCAAAGGAAATGATCGCATCTTGACCTTATATAAATCTGGTGAATACAGACTTTCAGGATTCGATTTAGCTACGCATTTCGATGAGGACATGATTCACATCGAGAAATGGAATCCAGATCGTGCAATATCAACCGTTTATTTCGATGCCGAAAAAGACATGCATTTCGTAAAACGATTCTTATGTGAAGTGACACAAGACAAGAAAGTATCGTTCATTAGCGAAAGTGAAGGGTCTTACATGGATGTTGTGTCAACAGGATATCAGCCAAAAGTGATTATCAGCTACAATAAATTGTTGAAAGCAACCAAAAACTTGCCAGATACAGAAGTTGATTTAGCTGACTTCATCGATGTGAAAGGAATGAAGGCACAAGGGAATCAATTGACAAAATTGAAAGTCAAAGAAGTGACTTTGAGTCCCGATTCAGTGTTGGAATGGCCAGAACCTGAGAAAAAAGAAGCACCAAAATCTGAGAACTCGGAAGATGATTCAGAAGACGATGAAACTGGCAATACAATGGAATGGGACATCGAGAAACCTTCTGATGACGACGATGATGGACAAGCGAAGTTGTTTTAACAATTAGAAAGAGATTAGTTGTAAGTCCTCCCCCTTAATCCCCCTCCAAAGGGGGAAATAGAAAAAAACTCAACAACTCCAATCTTGACTTTAACTATTTAAAATGAAACAATAGTATGTTTCTCCCTTCGGAGGGAGATTAAGAGGGAGGATAAAATAGTATATTAGTCGTATGAAAAATTCTATTCTCATTTCATTTACCTTATTGGTAGTTAGTCTTTCAGCTCAAACGCGAAAAATTGCAGTGGATACCGTTGTCACAACCAGTCATTCTGCTGCCATCAACGGTGTAAAAATGAATTATACTGCCACTTGTGGGATGCAACCAGTTTGGGATGCAAGTGGTGAACCAATCGCAACATTGTTTTATACTTATTATAAAAAAGCTGGTGGAAACAACGCAGAGCGACCATTGGTCATTTCATTCAATGGTGGACCAGGTTCAGCTTCTGTTTGGATGCACATTGCTTATACCGGACCAAAGGTCTTGAACATTGACGAAGAAGGATATCCTGTTCAACCTTATGGAATCAAAGACAATCCTTATTCAATCTTGGATGTAGCGGATATCGTTTACATTGACCCTGTCAATACTGGTTTTTCAAGAACCATTCCTGAATCTGGAAAGGAAGTGAAACGAGAGAGTTTCTTTGGAATCAATGCCGACATTAAGTATTTAGCTGAATGGTTAACAACTTTTGTCACGCGCAACGACCGTTGGACATCTCCAAAATATTTGATCGGTGAAAGTTACGGTGGAACTCGTGTTTCTGGCTTGGCGCTGGAATTACAAGAAAAACAATGGATGTATTTAAATGGAGTAATTCTAGTTTCTCCAGCCGACTACAATGTATTTCATTCTGATACACCCATTTCATCTTCATTGAATTTACCGTATTTCTCTGCGGCAGCTTGGCATCATAAAAAATTGGATGGAACGCTACAATCGAAAGATTTGGATGAATTATTGCCAGAAGTGGAAGAGTTTACCTTGTCAACGTTGATGCCTGCATTGGCAAAAGGAGGTTCGCTAACATTGGATGAAAAACAAACCATTGCAGAGAAGATGTCCTACTACTCAGGAATCAGTGTTAAAGCAATAATACAGCATAATTTGGATGTTCCAACGCGCTTTTTTTGGAAGGAATTGTTGAGAGATCAAGATGGTTTTACAATAGGTCGCTTGGATTCAAGGTATTTAGGATTGGATAAAACAGAAGCAGGTACTTCACCAGATTATTCAGCTGAATTGACTTCGTGGTTGCATTCGTTCACTCCAGCAATCAACTATTATTTGCGTCAGGAATTGAATTTTAAAACAGACGTGAAATACAATATGTTTGGAAATGTGCATCCTTGGGATACAGAGCACAATAATACGCGAGATAATTTGCGACAAGCAATGGCTGCAAATCCTTATTTGAATTTATTCTTCCAAGGCGGATACTACGATGGTGCAACAACTTATTTTAACACCAAATATACCATGTGGCAAATTGATCCTAGTGGAAAGATGTCGGATCGAATGAGTTTTAAAGGATACAGAAGCGGACACATGATGTACTTGCGCAAAGAAGACCTACAAACAGCCAATGATGACATTCGAAAATTCATACTGAACTCATTGCCAGGGAAGAAAGCAGCAAAATATTCACTTGGAACGAATTAAAATAGCTTCAATATCAATTTACTTTGATATTTTTAGAAGATGAAAACGGCCATTCTTAGCGTACTATTTCTTTTCGTTTCATTTCTTTCGTTTACGCAAGAAAAGGGTGATACGTGCATTGCACGCATTGATAAAATTGCATCTTTAGAAAAGAGAGCACTTGAATACGATTATGCAACTGTGAGGTGTTGGGAATCAGGTGAATATGAATTGGCGATTGTCTATGCGAATAGAGGATTGAGTATTTGTGAAGACAATGATTTTCCAAAAGTAAAAGCAGCACTCTTAAATGATCGCGGAATTGCTTGTGACTACTTAGGAAGAAATTCCTTGGCGCTAAAATCATTTTTTGAAGCCTTAAGAATTCAAGAAAAATTGAATCATCCAAGCTACGAAGCATACATTCTGGGGAATATTGGATTGATATACGATAATCAAAACCTGCTCAAGAAAGCTTTGGAATACCACAACAAATCCTTGGTGATTCGACGTCGCATTAAGGACGAAAAAGGGATTGGTGCTTCGATTAACAACATCGCCAATATTTACCATCAATGGAAACAATATGATAAAGCCATTGCTTCCTACAAAGAATGTATCGCCATTGATTTAAAGTACAAGGATACCATTGCCTTGGGAGATGATTACAACAACATTGGAAATAGTTACATGGGACTGGAGCAGTTTGATACGGCCTTGGACTATTACAATCAAAGTTTAGCCATTCGATCTAAAATGAATGCGCCGTATTTGGTTGCACAAACAGTATCCAACATCGGAACATTGTACTTCAATAAAAAGGAATACATCAAAGCGCGACCATATTTATTGCGTGGTTTAGAGATTGCCGACAGCATTTCTGGGAAAGATTTACAGGTCAGCTTGTTGGACTTGTTGTATCAGCTAGAAGAGGATGTAGGAGATTTTGAAAAGGCTCACTATTATTTCAAACTGTTTACAAAAGCAAAAGAATCTACTGATCAAGCAGAAGATTTTGTTCGACAAACAGAAATGGAGTTGAACTATGAGTTTGACAAGCAGAAGGAGAAAGACAAATTGATTCGTGAGAAAAAAGAAGCGCAAGACAGGTTGATTTTGTATGCTGTGAGCGCAGTTTTATTGGTCATTGTCTTTTTTTCCATGTTGCTTTTTCGTCGATGGAAGCAAACGCAACTTCAGAAGTCCATTATTGAAGAAAAGAATAGCTTGGTGCAACAAAAAAACGATGAAATCACGGATTCGATTACTTATGCTAAACGCATACAAACAGCTATTTTGCCTTCAGAACAGTTGTTGAATGAATTAATTCCATCTCAATTCGTCTTGTATTTACCAAAAGACATTGTTGCAGGCGACTTTTATTGGTTGGAACAAGTCAATGAGAAGATCTTTTTTGCCGTTGCTGATTGCACTGGCCATGGGGTTCCAGGAGCAATGATGAGTGTTGTTTGCCACAATGCACTCAACCGTTCTGTTCGTGAGTTTGGGTTGACCACTCCAGGATCAATTTTGGATAAAACGAGAGAAATTATAGTGTCAGAATTATCAAAAAACGGCGATTCAGTGTCAGACGGGATGGACATTTCCTTGTGTGTTCTAGATTCGAATGCGCAAACAATCTCTTGGTCAGGTGCCAATAATCCTTTGTGGATTTACCGATCAGAATCAGGGCAAATAGAGGAGTGGAAGGCAGACAAACAGCCTATAGGAATGTATAGCGCTTTTGTTCCCTTTACTAGTCATACAATTGATGTCAAGAAAAACGACCACATTTACCTATTCACAGATGGATTTGCCGATCAGTTTGGTGGTGAAAAAGGCAAAAAGTTAATGAAGCGAGCATTTCAAGATACTTTGCTACAATCCAGTACATTGTCGCCAATTGAGCAGAAAAAAGCGTTGGAAAACTTCTATTTTGATTGGAAAGGCGATTTAGATCAAGTGGATGATGTTTGTGTGAGTGGGATTGTGGTGTAAAAACAAGATCTTGGATTCCAATCTTCATAACATTTGATTCATTTAGTGTTATAGGTTTAATGTATTTTTAGTCAAGTCACTAGATACATTTAATATGGGCAGAGTTGTAGCAGTTTTTTTCTTATTCTTTTGTTTCCAAGTAGTCGCATATCCTTCACAAACTGAAATATATCAGTTAATAGAATTATTAAATGATTTTAAGTCGGAACCGGTAGATCAATTGGTTGAAGGATTTAAACAATGCAGCACAAAAAAAGAATGTGACAAATTATTTAATTCTATCATTAAAGAAACAGTTGGAAAAGATGCCGTGTCGCATCTCCAAATACAATATGCTAAAGCAATAAACTCATTTGGTTCTCAAAACCAAGCAATTGAACTGTTGAACAATGTGTCTAGCAGGTTAAATGATGCGTCAAAACTGGTTCAAATAGAATATTATCATGCTATGGGAACAATTTTGGTAAGTTCCGAAAATCCATTAATAGCAGCAACGAATTATCGGAAGGGACTGAGAATTGCCAAGCAGATCAATGATGATAACAGCCAATTAAAATGTTTGACAAGTATCGGTTTAACTTTCTCCGCACAGCTTTTGTTGGATTCAGCGTTTTACTATTACAATGAAGCACTTAAATTTGAAAAAAGTGGTTCAATAAGAAACAATTTATATTTGAAGCTGAATCTAGCATGGACTGCAAGTATGGCGGGTGATTTAGAAAAGGCCAAATTAATTTTCATTCAATCGATTGATTACTTTAAGGTTGTTTCTGATGGTTCAGCGGAGATTAGAACCTATGGAAATATTGCTGACATTTATTCGCAACAGGACTCTTTGCAATTAGCAGAAAAGTTCTATAAAATTGGGTTAACAAAAGCTGAAACTCTCGGGTACAAGCTAGATGTTTTTAGATTTGAACGTGCAATCGGAGAAGTGTTTTCGAAGCAGCGAAAATTCGAAGAAGCTTTACTACATTTTAAACGATCTGACAGTATCCGAGAAAGTTTTAATCACGAGGAAGTCACAGCCCGATCAATAGCTATTGAAAAAAAATTTCAAGAAAAAATAGCTGTTCAGAAAAGAGCGATGGTCAAGCAGCAACTTGATTATGAAAGGAAAAGAACTATTTTTTTAATGATTCTTGTTTCGCTTGTATTAGTGCTTGCTGTTTTTTTTGCCTATCACTTAGTCGTCTTAAAAAGAAAGAACTTAGCGCTTTTATCTCAAATTCTTGAGAAAGATAAAAAGGAAGATATTCAACGAAATACATCAATTTCTAGCTATCCTGAAATTTTAGAAATGATTCAATCACTTGAGATCTACATTATCGAAAAGGAAAATTACAAAAATGATCATTTGACAATAGATAAAGTTGCCAAAAAACTCAGAACCAATAGAACATATTTATCGGAATCAATCAATACGCATTATAACATGAATTTTAGCAGGTGGCTCAATGAAATAAGAATAAAAGAATCTCGGAAACTCCTTAGCTCTGAAAAATATGATAAATATAGTATTGAAGGAATCGCGAATATGGTTGGGTTTAGTTCCATTTCTTCTTTTAATTCCAACTTTAAGATGATTACTGGTATTACTCCTTCTTTTTTTAGAAAAAACAGGTTAATCAATTGATATAAAGTACATTATAGTTGTTATTTACTTTTCCGAATTGATCAATTCGGAAGTATAACTTTCATTTTTTCGATTTTATGTCCATAGTTTTGACTTCACAAGACATTGTCACATTTATATGATTATTCATCACATAATAAAATCAAAAAATGAAAATGAAAAACTCTCTATTCTGGACATGTATGATTATTTCATTCCATACATTCCAAGTGTTTGCTCAACCATGCAAGGAAATAGTTGGATATTATCCAAATTGGCAATGGTACGACAGGAGCAAATTAGTCAATCCACTAACCATTGATTATTCCAAGTATTCAATCATTAACTATGCATTTTTTGCCCCTCAGTCAGACGGATCAATCAATACAACTGATTCTTGGGCTGACGAAAATCTATTGCTTGGTCAACCTGATTGGAATTCTGGAGGTTATGTTCCAAATACTTCTATAGTAAGTCAGGCTCACTTAAATGGAGTTAAAATTGTACCTTCTATTGGTGGTTGGACTTTGTCGAATCATTTTTCTAGTATTGCGGCTGATCCAGTTAAGCGACAGATGTTTGCACAAGCATGTGTACAGTTAATTCAAACATACAATTTTGATGGTGTTGATATCGATTGGGAGTATCCAGGTTTTGTTGATCACAACGGTACTCCTGCTGATTATCAAAATTTCACATTGCTCTTGCAAGAAATTAGAACAGAAATTGATACCTATGGGCAATCGGTCAATAAACCCATGATTCTAACCGCTGCAGTGAGTGCATCTTACACGAAAATGGATGACGTTGATTGGGATAATGTTGTACCTCTATTGGATATTGTCAACGTGATGTCCTATGACTATTTCGGAGCATTTGATCCAATTGCAAATCATAATTCACCACTTTATGCGCCATCTCAAGGTGATGCTCAGTTCAATTTAGACCAATCAATTGATTTACTGTTAAATACATATAATGTTCCCTCTGACAAAATCACGGCTGGAATTGCATTTTATGGTCGGTCAATGAAAACAACATCGACTCCTGCTTTGTTTGCTTCAAATACTGGTCAAGCTGATAATATCACGTTTCAAATTGATGAAGGTACACCTCTCTATTACACTACTTTGTTGAACTTCGATTTGTTTGATGAACATTGGGATGCAAACGCGAAAGTGCCGTACTTAACAGGTAAAAATGGATTAAACACCTTCGTGTCTTACGACAATGAAGAATCAATTGAACTAAAGGCTGAATTTATTATGGATAATGCATTAAAAGGTGCAATCATTTGGGAAATTACAGGCGACTATATCGAAACATTTGCTGGTTCTGGTGTCATTTCTGAAACTCCATTAGCAAATAAATTGAATGATGTTTTTTGCAATTACATTCCAAATTCTGAAACGGACACATCAAGTGCCAATAGTCTAGAAATTGTAAAAAGCAATGTCATCGTTTTTCCAAATCCATTTACTCATCAATTCATTATTTCTGGTGGAAGTGAAGAGGTTGATAGTTTTGAAATTTATGATACATGTGGTCAACTTCTTGTTGCTGTAAAAGTTGAAAGCAAAGAAGATTTGATCGTTTCAATGGAAGAATTTCAAGCTGGAATTTACCTTCTTAAATTATCAATTAAAAATCAAGCTGTTGTTAATCAAACTATTGTAAAAAAGTAAAACATGAAAAATAGATTATTTAGTATTACCATTTTTCTAATTGTACTAGCATTTTCTCCGGTACATGCATTGAAACAGGTTACTGTAACATTGGGATATCCAGATCATCCAGATTACTTTATTTATTCCATTCCACCAAGCGATGAAAACGCGCGATTTGGAGGAGAATACTATTTCAAAGTTGAAAATACAGGAACGGAAGAGTTAATGAATTGGGAAATGTTTATGACGTGGAAAACATTGAACAAAACTTGGGGAGTAGTGACAAAAACAAGTTTAAATGCTCTAACAGGAGAAATTAAGCTAACGGGTCCGAATTGGGACCAAACATTGTCGGTTTCCGAATCATTTGTGCTGAACGGAGAATGGATACCGAGTGGTTCTGTTGAAGATTGGATAGATTTCTTACCTCGTTCAATTTCTATGGTATCAGGTGGTGAAGTTGTAGAGGTAATTTACGATACTCAAGGAACCATACAAGCGAATTCTTATGCTGTGCAAAAAATAAAACCTTTTGATCCAAGTAGAAAGACATTTGCATCCAAAAAAATAGTGGCTTATTTTCCCATCTTCGACGCTGAAAATGCATGGTGCTCCTTACAAAAATATGGCGCCAATATAGATCAATTGCGCGTTCAATTGTACTCAATTTCTAGTGATGGAAGATTGAGAGCTGGACAAGATTTACCTGCGGGAGTTGATCCTTATTCAGAAATTGACTTTTGGTATGATTCTTTAGTTGTTCTCGGCGTTGTGGATTTCTGCATTCAAAATGGAATTGAATTGGTTCCTGTAATTTATAATTACAATAGTGAACTACAGGATTTTGATCAATTGGGAGTTCATACCATGATGACAAATGCAAGTTTAAGGTCAACGCATTTACAAGATATACTTGGGATTCTACAATCACACCCTAGCTTTGCTGGTATTGATGTCGATTATGAAAGCTTGCATGCTCAAGACCGCGATAATTATGCATTGTTTATGGAGGATTTGTCAACAATTGTTCATTCGCAAGGTAAAATTCTAACAACAGCAGTACATACTAAAGTTGGACATGGGACTTGGTATGGACCGCAAGCTCAAGATTTCGAACGAATTGGAAATGCTGTAGATGAATTATTATTGATGACATATGATTTACATTGGGCAACATCTCCAACTTATTCAAATCCTCCACCAACAGCCGGTTGTCAATCAACTCCAGATTGGATCAACGATGTTGCAAATTTTGCACTATCAGAAATAAATGATCCTTCAAAAATTCAAATAGGATTACCATATTATGGGTATAGATGGAAAGCAGGGTTTGAAAATCATACGTTGAATGACCCAGGACTTGGTTTGACGTATCGAGATGCTCAAGAATTGATGATTGAATATGGTGTCCAACCGTCTGCAATACAAAGAGATGCAAATGGAAAAGATCCTTATTTTCAAGTTCAGATTGAAGGGCAAAATTGGGTGTGTTATTTTCAAGATAGTCTTTCGCTGGATTACAAGTTAAGTGCATTATTAGAAAACGATTTAAAGGATTACATAGGTGGCGTTGGTATATGGAGGTTAGGATCTGAATCTGATGGAATGTGGAATGCCGTTCAGCATGCTTTGTTTAATACGAATGCACAAATCAATGCGAGTCCGTGTGAAGAAAATGGGGGAGAGAATGTAGGTTTAAAGGAAGTTTTAGGTTCTAAATTGATCGTATCTCCAAATCCATTCAATACATCAGTTAGAATTCAATTTCAACAACCAATAAGTGGCGTTTTGACATTAACGGATATGTTAGGGAATATCATACGACAAGAAGAAGTGTATGAAGAATCGATTATAGAATTGAATGATACAGAGACATTGTCAAAAGGAAGTTACATCATAACACTTACAGGAAGTGGTTTCAATCGTTCACAATTAGTTGTGAAGCAATAGTTTTTTCAAAGTTAAACTGTAGGTGTAAAATCCCCTAAAACCAAAAGGTTTTGGGGGATTTTCTAGTGTTATCGCAAGAAGGATTGCTGTCGTCAATTGCACAGAAATGAGCATTAGAAGGTTTCCATTTCGATTTTAAAGGCGATTTAGATCAAGTGGATGATGTTTGTGTGAGTGGGATTGTGGTTTGATATCAATTCAATCCTTTTTCAACTCATTCAAATTTCACCGAAGTCATTGAGAGTGAACCACCTATTGGTTGATCGTTGAATAATTCAATTTGGTCGCTCGATTCTTTTAAAGCTAAGGTATAAATCAAAGGCAAGTAATGCTCAGGAGTTGGTATTGCTAATTCAAACGCCTTTCCTTGTTTTTCGTATTCAATGAGGTTTTTAAAATTCTCATTCAGAATGTAAGATTTCATTTTCTGATTCGCTTCAATAGCCCAATCATAAGCGAATGGATCTCCATTCAATTTGTCCCATGCAACCATTCTCAAATTATGAATCATGTTTCCACTTCCCACAATGAGAATTCCTTTCTTACGCAAAGCAGAAAGTTCTTTTGCTAGTTCGAAGTGATATTGCGCAGGTTTGGTGTAGTCAATGCTCATTTGAATGACTGGGATATTCGCAGTAGGATACATATGTTTGATGACACTCCAAGCACCATGATCAAGTCCCCAATTAGAATCCATTGCTACATTTGTTTTTGTTACAATCGATTGTACATTATGCGCCAATTCTGGACTTCCAGGAGCAGGATATTGCACGTCAAAAAGTTCTTGAGGAAATCCTCCGAAATCATGAATGGTTCGTGGATGGGACATTGCGGTGACAAATGTACCCTTTGTCTCCCAATGAGCTGAAATACATAAAATGGCACTCGGAGTTTGTATTTCTTGCCCAATTTTTCGAAATCCTTGCACAAATTCATTCTCTTCAATGGCGTTCATTGGATTGCCATGTCCCAAAAACAACACAGGCATTTTATCTGTGCTTTGCAATGATTCACTCAATTTTGATAATGATTTTAGCTCCATGGTCTTGGCTATTAATGGCAGAAATTCGACTGATTTTATAAATTCTAACCGTTTCATGTAAATTGAATTGGTACTTTCACGTCATACTATTTAAATTATGACGGATGTCTTGCTAAAATAATGAATAAAAAGAACATTATTCAATGATTTTGAATATCATTTCACTGTGATTTCACATTCGTAAAGATAGATTGAACCAACTATTGACAGTAATCTATAGCATTTCAGAAACAATTTTTTGGGCGGATGCCACGATCTCTTGTGGAAAGTGTTTAATTTCTAAAATGCGTATGGCATTTCCATGTTGTAAAATTCCTATTTTCAAGGTGTAATCGAAATGAATGGATGAATTTACGACTGATTCCGAAAAATGAAATAATTCAAACTGATCGCAGAGCATTGTAGTCAATTCAATGTCATGGGTTGAGACAAAGATTTGACAATTTTGCTTTACTAAAAATGACAGTACGGACTTAGCTGATGCAATTCGTTCAATGGTATTTGTTCCTTTAAAAAGCTCATCCAACAAAAGAATTGATTTGGATTCTTTACTTGTTTCCTTAAGGATGTTTAGTATTTCATCCACTTCTTTGTAAAAATAACTGCTCCCTTCGGTCAAATCATCTTGAATGCGAATCATAGAATAGAGTTTGGCAATTGGTAATGTTGCTTTTGATGCAAAGCAGGTGTTCAATGTCATTCCAGATATATAATTCAATCCAATTGCTCGAATAAAAGTGGTCTTACCTGACATATTGGAACCTGTTAATAATACAGATGATTGTGTGTCAATGGAATTGCTTCTGCAATTGGAAACGAGTGGATGAAAAATTTGTTCGAATTCAACATGATTTATGTTGTCAGAAATTGTAGGACAACAGTATGTCGTCAATGAACTGCGCAAAGAAGTTATCGAAACATAGGTATCCACTTTTCCAATGAATTGAAAAACTGTTTCGATATCACTGGCTTTATTTTTAAGCTTATCCAGCGCATTAAACAGGAGTAAAGGTTCCAGTAAGAATGCAATTTTAATCAGTTCCAGTAAAAACCAATATGCCGCTTCCATATCACTGTCGACTTTTTGATCTAATTTAAAAAATGACATCTTTCTGCGAATGGAAGTAATTGTGGCGATTGAATCATTCATGCTCGGCAAAGCACCTTTCAAAATTGGATACGAGGCTAGTTTTTTAGCAACACTACCAAGTGTTAGTAGGGATGGGATAGAGTTTAAAAATACGTTGGTCTTTCTTTTAAGCCCATAATGAATGATTGCGTGAAGAGGAAGCAAACATAAGAATACGGCTAAAAGTGCAGGATTGAATACTGAAAGTAGGAGAGATGCTACTGCAGTGAATGAAAGTAATGGAAAGATAAAATACCAGTTTGGCTTTGTATCAATCTCTTCTTGAAAAAGATCCACAACATAGTACGCTTGTTGGTGACCAAGTTTGCTGAGTTCATATTGAACCTTGAGTCGGATTTGTGGATTTTCATGGAGAAATTGGATGACCTCTTCTTGATGTTCAAATTGAATAGAAGGGTCGATTGTTCGCAGTCGATGATACAAATATTGCTGTCCGATTTTTGAAACTGTTCTATCTGCATAACAAAAGAATAATTCGAAATCTAGATCATTACATGTTTGATCCGAAAGCGTTTGAAAGCTATCTTTACTATTCTTTCTATTATGATAACGTTCAATGAGTGCAAAA
>Ga0098073_1000200_pt1 | contig 21928 bp, 16 predicted proteins | sample 31_taG_FD_75060 | JGI IMG/M metagenome (GOLD analysis project Ga0098073, IMG submission 75060) | Marine viral communities from the Gulf of Mexico - 31_GoM_OMZ_CsCl metaG | ecosystem: Environmental > Aquatic > Marine > Oceanic | place: Gulf of Mexico | collected 2015-07-12
AATTTTTAATCAATTTACTGCTTCCTCCTATCAATGCTTGCCAAAAGAGATTCAATGGTTTCTTCTTTTCTACAGGATAATTCACGATGTCTAAATCATCAATGAAAGGTTTGACATAACCGTCCAAATCTCCTTTCTCGATCTCCACTTCGGAATAGATGGAAAACTCTCCTTTTTCAACATCAAAATTAGCATAGGCTAAGAACATATTGTTCAACTCCTTTAAATTGAGCTTTTTCAACTCAAAATCTAAGTTCAATGAAACATTTTCATCATAAGGATCGAAGGAACCATCAAACTCTAAAGTAGCAGATTTCATAACCTTAGAAGAAAAATCAAAATCGGAAATCAATGTTTCAGATAAATCGAGTGAATTCGATAAATTATTAATGCGCAAGCTCATTTCTGACAATTGAACCTCAACATTTGGGCTAGAAGATTTATCGATGTAATGCACTTTCCCGTCGAATACTTCTAAACGGTTGATTTGAAGTGGAACCTGAGTCACCAAAATATCCTTAAACACTGTTAATTGGATCTTCTCAAAGTTATTGGAACGTTTCTTTTTTTCATCAGGTGCGACAACAAAATAAATTTCAGGTTCAATGAATTCCACTTCTGCCACTAATGAACCTTTAAACAAGGCCAACCATTGAATTGAAATATCAATCTCTTTCATTTCCAATAAAGGAAACTCTTCCCCCAATTCATCACTATACAAGTGTATGTCCTGAATTTGGTAAGCTCCACGAATCAATGAAATATCAATGTCTTCAACATAACCATAGTAACCTTCCATGTTCTCAAGTTTGGTATTGATGACATGTTTAATGATTGGAGGTAAAATGATATGAACGACAATTGAAATCACGATAATTGTCCACATGAATCGTTTCGGCCATTTTCTCATTTTCTTATATCTTTCTTTCAAACTTCGCATACCTTTAAATTTAATGATTATTTCTTTCAACTGATTAAACACAAAAATCTAACCACTAAGCTCCCCAACCTTCCCGGTCCAAACTTCTATATTGAATCGCTTCCGCTAAATGATTTGTTAGAATATTTTCTGAATGTTCTAAATCAGCAATTGTTCTTGCCACCTTTAAAATTCGATCGTAAGCACGTGCAGACAAGCCCAATCTGTCCATGGCATGCTTCAAAATTGATTTGCCTGAATCATCAATGATACAATATTTTTTTAATTCTTTACTGCCCAATTGTGCATTGCAATGAATTCCATTTTTTCCTTCAAAACGTTTGCCCTGAAACAAACGCGCATTCACCACTCTTTCTCGGATATCCTGACTTCCTTCTCCATTTTCTTCTGTTGCCAATTCATCAAACGACACAGGTGTTACTTCTATGTGCAAATCAATGCGATCAAGCAAAGGTCCCGAAATTTTATTTAAGTAATGTCGCACAGCCCCTGGTTTACAACTGCATTCTTTATCAGGATGATTGAAGTAACCACAAGGACAAGGATTCATCGCACCAACCAGCATTACACCAGCAGGGAAATCAATGGTGTATTTTGCTCTCGATACAGTAACAACTCTATCTTCCAAGGGTTGGCGCATGACTTCTAAGGCTGAACGTTTGAATTCTGGTAATTCATCTAAAAACAATACGCCATTGTGAGCCAACGAAAATTCTCCTGGCTGAGGAAAACCACCTCCGCCAACTAAAGCAGTATCTGAAATCGTATGATGTGGCTTTCTAAACGGACGCTGAGTAATTAAACCTTTCGCATCTTTTACTTTCCCTGCAACACTGTGGATTTTTGTCGTTTCAAGAGCTTCTTCCAAACTCATCGGAGGTAAAATGGTTGAAAATCGTTTGGCAAGCATAGACTTTCCTGCTCCTGGAGGACCAATCAAAATAACATTATGTCCACCAGATGCGGCGATTTCAAAGGCACGTTTAATTTTTTGTTGTCCTTTCACATCTTTAAAATCAACTTCGAAATCATTCAAGGTGCGTTGAAACTCTAATTCTAAATCGACAATTGTTGGATGAATAACTTCTTCATCATTCATGAATTTCACGACTTGCAGTAGGTCTTCTGCTCCATAAATTTCCAATCCTTCAACAACAGCCGCTTCTAAGGCATTTTCTTTTGGAACAATCAAACCTTTAAATCCTTCTTTCTTCGCTTGTAGTGCGATGGGTAAAATTCCTTTTAGGGGTTTGAGTTTGCCATCGAGCGACAATTCACCAACCATCATTAAATTATCAAGTTTTACAGCTGAAATTTGCTCACTCACAGCAAGTACACCAATGGCGATTGGCAAATCAAACACAGATCCTTCTTTCCGAATATCGGCCGGCGCCATGTTGATTGTAATTTCTTTTCCTGGAAATTTTAAGTCGTTATTTGCAAAAGCTGCTTTTATCCGTAAGTGACTTTCTTTAACGGATGAATCTGGTAAACCAACAAGAAAAAAATTAATTCCTTGTCCTAAATTTACTTCAATCGTAATGGTTGTTGCATCAATACCGATGACAGAACTACTGTAGGTTTTTACTAACATTTGGTAGGTTATTTAAAGTTATTTCTACTTAAGTTAGTGAAATAGTTGAGTTGATGCAAGCAGTTTCACAAAAAAATCGTCCAAACTTCCAAGACCTAATCTAACAGGAAATAAAAAAGCTCAGGCAGTTGTTCTATGAACTTTACCTGAGCTTAGAATTGCTTTCACATCAAATGTTAATGTGCATGTCCGCCACCTTCTTCACTGTTTTTCAATGTTGCTAAAATCGAATAAGCACCTTTAACAGCAATTTTCATGTTGGTTAAATCTTGTTTACCATCCATTAACTCCACTTCAGTATATCCATTTTCAGTTACCCCTTTTCGCACTTCGGTTAAATTAAAATGATTCATTTTTTTACCATCCTCTTCGTGCACTCCTTCTAACACCGCAATGTAATTTTTACCATCGAAAAACAACACAGCATTTTCCGGCAAAGAATTGACTTTATTATCATCGGTTTCAACCACGGCTGTAACGTACATTCCCGGCGCTAAGAACGAATAATCCTTGTCAAAATGCGCATGTACTTTTACTGAACGATCAGCATCAATTGTGTGGCCAATTAAATACACTTCTGCATTTATTTGTTCATTAGGAGCACTTGGACTTGAGATCGTAATTTTTTGTCCCAATTTTATTTTCGACAAATCTTTCTCAAAGACAGTCAATTCCGAATGTAAATGCTCTGTATCTACCAGTTCGATTAGCACATCGGTTGGATTACAGTATTTCCCAATATTGATGTTCATTTGAGATACAAATCCGCTAGCTGGAGCATAAATAGTTACTCTCCGAGAAATGTTACTTTCGGTTAAATTCGCAGGATTGATTCCAACATAGCTCAATTTCTCTTTCATTCCATTCACTTGAGCTTTCATACTTTTATACTGTGCCGAACTTAGTTGAAAGACTTTTTCTGAATTAACATTTTCATTGCGCAACTGCGATTGGCGCTTGTATTCACTTTCCAAATATTCCAATTGACTTTTCTTATCTAGAAAATCTTGTTGCAATTGAATGTAGTCTTGATGTTCTATTGTTACTAATTTTTGACCTTTTTTCACTTTCATTCCTGTCACTAAATCAGTTGAAACAACATATCCTCCAAGAGGAGCCGAAATAGAAATAAGGTTTTGAGGTGGAGCATCAACCATCCCATTTACGCGCAAGGTATTGCTCAATGTTCTTAATTCTACTGAACCTAATTCAATTCCAGCATTTTTAAATTGTGCTTGTGTCAATTCGACTTCATTTTCTCCATGCGCTTCTTCTGTGCTTTGTTGAACTGCTGAGTCTGCGTTACAACTTGAAATGAGCGCTATCATTCCTAAGAATAAAACTGATTTTATCGTTTGATTACTAAACTTTTTCATACTTCATTATTTATTTCCTAGCAAATAATCCAATTGAATTACAGCTTGATTGTAGTTATTAATTGCATCCAAATAATCCATTTTTGTTTGAATGTATTGCTGAATAATTATGGAATAATCCGATTGACTAATTTCTCCATTACTTAATGCCACATCGGCGTTTTCATGCATTATTTCAACTTGAGACAAGGCTGTGATTTCGTAAAATGAAAGGTTTGCCAAATTTTTATCAACGGTTGATTTTGCTTCAACTATTGAACTTTGCAATTCAAACATCGCTTGATTATTCAATGCTTCATTCATCTGCATTTCAATTTTAGCAGCATTTACTCGAGCAATTTGTGGTTTCACCCAAATAGGAATACTCACTCCTACTTGAAAACCTTGAAAACGATCTCTTGGACCAAAATACTGATCTGTACCATTCACTGTTTGCGTTCCAATCAACGAAGTATTGAAATAACCTACTGAAATATCTGGTAGAATTTTAGATTTTTCCAACGCAATCTGACGTTCCAATTCATTTAACTTACTTTGATTTAACAGGTTACTTGGATGGTTTTCGACTTGCGAAAGCTCATCATTGTTCACCAATTGCTTTTCCGAATCAGTCGTTTCATTTAATAATACAATCGATTCATTTGCTGGAATTTGCATTATCATTTTCAAATGAGTTTCAGCGATATCAACATCCAAACGAGCATTATTTAATTGATTTTTAATTTGCATTGATTTTGTACCTGCTTGCAATTCATCCAATTTTGAGCTATTCCCTGCATTGTAATTCGAAATTGCATCACTATGATTTTTGGAAATAATACTATCTAGTTCTTGCAATAACTGCTCTTTTCCTTTCGCTAAGACTAACGTGTAATATGCCGATTTTACTTGTGCAATCACCTGTATCTCAGTCAAATTGCGCTGAAGAGAAGATGTTGTAATTTTAGCTTCATTCAATTTTGATCGATTCACGTAAACAGTTGGAAATGCAAACGTTTGATCAATTGAAATAAAATTATCCCTTTTATCAATACTGTTGTACTGTCCATGCTGCCATGAAACTTGAGTTTTATTGATATCAACAGATGACTTTTTGTTGGCTTCGCTTAACTCAACAGACAAATCAGCCGCTTTGATGTTCAAATTCTTCTCTAAAGCAATAGCCACTGCATCATCTACTGACAATAGTTGAACTTGTGCATTACTCCAAGAACCAATTAAGCAAGCAATAATAAATATAGCTGTAGTTGAATTGATTTTCATTTTTCTAGTTTTAGATTCAAACAAAATATAGAGGATAGGCAATACTACAAGTGTTAAAAAAGTAGCAGTGACTAATCCTCCAATGACAACTGTTGCCAATGGACGTTGCACCTCTGCACCTGACGATCCGGAAATTGCCATTGGCAAAACCCCGAAGGAAGCCACTGCTGCGGTCATTAATATAGGTCGTAAACGTACGGCCGTACCTTTTCTCACACGTTCATACAATTCCAATCCTTCTTTTTTCAGGCGATTAAACTCACCAATAAGTACAATTCCATTCAATACTGCAACACCGAATAGTGCAATAAATCCAACACCTGCAGAAATACTAAAAGGCATATCTCTAAACCAAAGAGCAGCTACTCCTCCAATAGCGGACAAGGGAATTGCAGTGAAAATGAGCAAGGATTGTTTCACTGAACGAAAAGTAAAATACAATAAGACAAAAATCAATAACAAAGCTGCAGGCACTGCAACCATAAGTCGACCTTTTGCTTCAATCAGGTTTTGAAACTGACCACCAAAAGTTGCATAATAACCTGAAGGGAATTGAATATCCTTTTCTACTAAGGCTTGCAATTCATTGACAACACTTTCAACATCGCGGTTACGAACATTAAATCCGACCATGATTCTACGCTTTGTATCATCTCGCTGAATTTGACTTGGTCCCATTTTCATTGAAACCGTGGCAAGTTGAGATAATGGAATTTGACCACCATCATTCGTAGGAATTAATAAATCAGCCAAATCTTCCAAACTTGACCGTTGCTCTTCCTTTAATTTAACCACCAAATCAAAGTTGCGTTCACCTTCATAAACACTTCCTGCAGATTTTCCTGCGAAAGCTGTTTCTACCATCCAGTTAATGTCTTGAATATTTAACCCGTGACGTGCAATGGCTTCTCTATTATAATCTACTTGATATTGAGGTAGTCCAGTTACTTCTTCAACATATAAGTCTTCGGCGCCATCAACCATTTTGACCAATTTTGCAACTTTTGCAGCTTGTTCAGAAAGAACATCCAGGTCTTCACCATATATTTTCACTACAACATCTTGTCGCGCTCCAGTCATTAATTCATTAAAGCGCATTTGAATGGGTTGTAAAAAACCGAAAGTTACACCTGGAAGCTCCTTTAATTTTTCAGCCATTAAATTTGCCAAATCATCTTTAGAATCTGCACTTACCCATTCATCTTTATCTTTCAGTATGACCATTAAATCGCAAGCTTCGACAGGCATAGGATCCGTTGGAATTTCACCAGATCCAATTTTCCCAACAACTTGTTCAACTTCTGGGAAATTATCCAATAATAGTTGAGCAGCTTTGTTAGAAGCATCAATTGTTTCAGACAAAGAACTTCCTGTCATCACCCTTGTTTCAAGAGCAAAATCACCTTCATCCAAGCTCGGAATAAACTCTCCTCCCATTCGAGCAAAAACAATTATAGCCAGTAACAATAATGAACCTGCAATGAGTAGAACCGATTTTTTTGAACGCAAGGCAAGATTGAGAACGGGCGCATAGATTTTTTGAAACCAGTTCATCATGCGATCAGAGAAATTAGTGGTAGACTTTGTAGAACGACTCAAAGCAAGTGCCGACATCATTGGAACATACGTCAACGACAGAATAAATGCACCAAGAATGGCAAATGAGACCGTTTGAGCCATCGGTTTAAACATCTTACCTTCAATGCCAACGAGTGCAAGAATTGGCAAGTAAACAATCAGAATAATGATTTCTCCAAATGCGGCAGTGCTTCTAATTTTCGTAGATGCATTGTACACTTGTTCGTCCATTTGTTGACGTGATAATTTAGCAGTGAGCAAGTTTTCCTTATTCGTAAGAATGCGGTGTAAAATACTTTCAACGATGATAACTGCTCCATCGACAATCAATCCGAAATCGATTGCACCAAGACTCATAAGGTTTCCTGAAACCCCAAACATATTCATCATTCCAATTGCAAATAACATTGCCAATGGAATTACAGAAGCCACAATTAAACCTGCTCTAAAATTTCCTAGAAATAAAATCAGAATAAATATGACAATTAAAGCTCCCTCCAATAGGTTTTTCTGAACAGTTCCAATCGCATTATCGACCAATTTAGTACGATCGAGAAAGGGCTCAATAACGACTCCTTCTGGCAAGGTTTTTTTAATCTGTTCCATTTTCTCCTTCACATCAGTGATTACTTTTGCCGAATTCGCACCTTTTAACATCATCACAATCGCACTAGTCACTTCACCTTCACCATTTCTAACAGATGCTCCGTAACGCGTTGCGTTGCCGAATTGCACCGTCGCAACATCTTTGATTAAAATCGGAATTCCAGATGCATTGTTCTTCACCACAATTTCCTCAATATCATTTACGGAACCAATCAATCCTTCAGTTCGAATAAAGTAAGCATTTGGTTTTTTGTCAATATAAGCGCCTCCAGTATTTTGATTGTTCTTCTCGAGTGCTGAAAAAACATCGTAAATACTAATTTCCATGGCCTTTAGTTGCTGAGGATCTAAGGCAATTTCATACGTTTTTAAATAGCCTCCAAAGCTACTCACATCAGCCACACCAGGTGTTCCTAACAACTGACGTTTTACAATCCAATCCTGAATTGTGCGCAAATCTGCTGCAGAGTATTTACCCTCATATCCTTTTTTAGTGTGAAGCACATATTGGTAAATTTCTCCCAATCCTGTTGTTACCGGCGCCATTTCTGGTGTTCCGATACCATTTGGAATTTTATTTTTCGCTTCTGACAATCGCTGGTCTACTTGGGATCTTGCCCAATATACTTCCACGTCATCTTCGAAAACGATGGTAACAACTGACAAACCGAACCGCGAGAATGATCGAATTTCAACAATTCCGGGAATCGTGGCCATTGTTTGTTCAACACGGTAAGTGATTAAACGTTCAACTTCTTGAGCTGCAATACTCGGTGCAACAGTGATAACTTGAACTTGATTGTTGGTGATATCAGGAACCGCGTCAATTGGCAGATTTTTCAACGCAAAACTACCCCAAACGATTAGTCCAAGTACACCAAGACCTACAATTAATTTATTCTTAATTGAAAAGCCAATTAATTTATCTATCATGATTTTTATTTCTATGTAAACAATTGGTATTCTATAAAATAGAATACATAAAACGCAATCATTTGCGCTGAGCTGTTAACAAGAAAATGCGGGTGGTCCACGATGGACGTTGGCCTTACACTAAAGTATTGGGTGGTAGAAGTGAGTGGTATCATCAAAACACGAAGTTTGATTTTCCACAATAAATCCAGCTAATTCGATTGGAAGAATTGTTTCGTTTGGCAAAATCGCTAACTGCGTACATGATTGAACTTCTAATTCAAAATTGTTGATTAATTGTGTTTCTGGTTTTGTTGACTTATGTTCAGATGACTCCAGCAAGCAAATAACATATTCAATAAAACCAACATCTGAATGTTCTAGATGCTCAAAACTCACTGTATTTGAGGATGTCTCCGAATGTGAATGAGTAAGATCATGAAGTTGATCATTCTTTGCCGAAACCATTCCAACAATTGGAGTTATTTCATGAAAATGAGGCACAAAATTATGGGCAAACTCAATGAAATAAGTCAGCAAAATAATACTTGCGAAAATGAACCTTTTAATTTTCATCGCATTAAAAGTAGGATTTTTTTTAAAATGGTTAAGGTTGTTAACAAAATGATAGGAAAAAAGAGGAGGTTAAAAAGCGTTGGAGCAATGTAAATATCACTATAGTCCAACGCTTTTAAGATTTAGTTTTTAACTCTTGTTCTAATCTCAGCTAAAGAGTCATTCATCAAAAGCTTTCCATCCCTAAAAACTTCTTTCAATTCACCTTGCTGTTCTTCTTCCCAAGAAACTTGATCAATTAATTTATAAGTTCCGTTTTCTTTAACAACTTTCATTAATCCTTTTGCTGATTTTTTCGTTCCGTCATCCGTAATAGGATCTTTATAGATTTCCCTTCCTTTACCAGCTACTTCACCATATGTCGCCTTCATCGCAAAACCAAATGTATCTCTTGTGTTGTATTGATATGTAAATGAACCAATTCCAAGAACTACATTCGTGGAAGCAAAACCTTTCATTTTTAAACGTTCGCAAATATTTTTTGCACGTTCAGTTGTGATACTATCGCCATAGATCGCGCCAATATGCGCATCTAATTCTTTGTATCCTTTATCATTTGTTGTTCCACCAAACGTATCCCATAACAACTCAATCACTCCTTTTTTCTCTTCTTGGGATTTGCCATTTGGATTCCCACAAATAATATCAACAGGATCACCACTGTCTGGACGAACAACTACTTTTCCATTTCTCGCTAGGACTTCTTCTTTCAAGTTTGGCAAATAAACTGTCAAGACTTTCCATAAATCCCATGTATCCGAAACAATTGAAACGATGCCATTTGGGTAAACTTCAGTTATCAATCGTTTAAACGTTTCTTGTTCTCCCAAATTGGTTCCCATGCACATAACTGAATGTTCAGTAGCTGCAACTGACCCACCAATTAATTCTAGGTCAGAATTAGCATTGTAATAGTTTTCCAAAAAGTCAATACTTGGAATAGTATCTGTCCCCAAGAAACTCAATAAATGTCCAGCTGAACTAACTATTGCAGCTTCTAAACTTCCCATTCCTCTCATGGAAAAATCGTGACCTTGCCAATCAACAAATTCTGGAATTGACGATGTTTCTTCTGCATATTTATCGAGAATAGATCTGTATTGCTTAGCAATCGTAGCAGAGTTGCAAGGCAGCCAAACTGTTGTAGAAATCAATGTTTCAAAATAATTTGTTAACCAGAAGAATTCAGCAATCGTATTGTACATCGTGAACATTGGAACACGAATTGGCACAGAAGCACCTTCAGGTAAAGCTTTAAAAACCATTGGAATGTATCCCAATTTGTGTAAAGCTTGGATATGCTCAATACCAACTTGATTTTCACCTAAATAGTTATTGATTCTTCTACTGTACTTTTTACAGACTTCTTCCATCGGTTGATTGAAAAAATTCGTTTGAAAATCTTCAATAATGTACTTCTTAATGAAGTATTGCAATCCAAAAAAGACAACTTCATTCACACCTTCAATTCTACTTTTTCTAGGTGTCCAATTGGAATAAACTAATGTCGTTTGATTCGGATATTGGCGTCTATGGTCAACTTTATAACCATCTGTATACAATAATGGGTTCATGTTATTTTGTTTTTATGATTGTTAGTACTAATTGTTTTAATTCATCATATACTTGTTTGAGGCCTGCGCGATCATCCAAGTAAACATTGGCATATATTTTTCTACTGTTTGTTTCTCTAAACTGTGGGTGTTCATTTATCGCGTCAAACGGTATCTTATTTTCTTTCAAATATTGGGACACAAAATCACTGTCTTCCTGACCTGTCCAGCAAATCAAATAACAATTGATTGCTTTTAAGTCCTTTAACAATTGAATCACATCTGAATAGATTCTTCCTTTTTTATGAAAATCATAAACGGTATCATCAAAATCAAAGGCAACAACTAATGATTTGTGATTCTTATATTCTTCAACTAACCTGTTGTAAGAATTTTCAGTTTCGAGATAGTAATCCATTGCTTCGCTTTTTATTATTATTTCTAGTGTTTTTCTTTGTGATTAAGTCATTTTGATCCTTGTGTTTATCAAGATGATTGTTGTATTTCTTCATTAAGGTTTTCAATCAAGTCATCTAAGTTCATAAATTGCTCAATTCCAAACTTTTCACAAACAATATCAACATTCCCCTTTCGCCAAAACCCGTCTTCTACAACCACTTTCATTTTGCCTGATTGTGCAAATATTCCTAACTCTAATAATGAAATAGGTGATTTTGTATTATTTGCGATGAACATGATAATATAATCCGCCTTTTCAAGCGCATTTAACTCCCACGATACCTGTTCCTTAAATTGTTCATTTTTTATCGATTGTTCCCAGCCATTGTCCCATGAATCTCGTCTCGGGTTGAATAGTATGTACTTTTCAGACAAAACTTCTTCACATCTTTTTTGCCAATTCACGGCTTGATCCATTTCTATTGAGCCTGCTAAAAAAATTGACTTTTTAGTCGCATCTCTATCATCAATACTTTCTGGTGATTTATAGATTGTTTTCATAGCTATTTTCTTAATTCATTTCTTGATGTTTTTAAATCAATCCATCATTCAATTTAAACTGATAAACGTGTTCAACACCTTCAATAGATTTAAATGAATCCGTTGTATAAATTCCATCGAAATAGTTTAATAAATCGTCAAATCCCTTATTGAAAATTCCATGACTAACAGCCAAAAACAATCTTCCTGCATTTTTTGCTTTTAGTTCAGCCGCCAAACCAAGGAAAGTTCCTCCTCCATCGCAAATATCATCAACAACCAAACAATCTTTTCCTTGCAAATCATCTGTGTAAACTTTAAATCCTGACAATTTACCCGTTTTCACATCACGCGATTTTGACCCTTCAACGACATCAAATTTTTCCAAATGAGCTGCTACTTTGTAGATCTTTTTCAATGCACCACCATCTGGAGAGATCAAAACCAAATCGGTTGCAATATGACTGCAAACCTTTTCAATGAATGCAAAATTAGAGATGGCATTACAATTATTTAGCAATGCAGGTGTAACTTCTGAGTGTGCATCAAAAACTGTGATTGAATGCAAATTCATTTGATTAAATAATTCTGCATAAACTTTTACTGACAATGGTTCACCATCAACCATCAATCGATCTTGTCGAGCTGCAGGAAAATAAGGGATGACTAAACTTACTTTTTCGACTCCAGCGTTCTTCAAAGCATTGTTAGCCAACAAAATCAAACCAACATCGTTGAAGGATTGAATTCTATGTGAAATTGTGACATGATTGACACCAGTCAAATCATCCAATATTTTAATATGTGGTTCTCCCCCAGCGAAGGTGAAACTTTCAAAACTGATTCCTTTCTCGTCTTGAGTTGGACTAAATGTTGGATCTAAGTTTAAATACATTTTGCGTTGTTTTTACACAAAGTTAAAACAAGTTTTTAGTTTACCAAATTTAATTTGCGTAATTTTTACACTAATTTAATTTCAAAATGAAATCCTTGCTTTTCTAAGCGTTTGTAATTGGTTAAATTAAATTTGAACAATTTAGCTGGACGACCGCTTCCTGCCTGAGAAATTTTGTCTGTTTCTTCCAAAATATTGAAGCTTAAAATCTTCTTTCTAAAATTTCTTCGATCAATTTTTTTGTCCAAAATTGTTTGGTAGAGATTTTCCAAATCAGAAAATGGAAAGTAAGTGGCTAATAAATCAAATCCTATTGGCTGATAATTAATTTTAGCTTTCAATCGCTCTAGACCAACAGAAATTATTGTTTGGTGATCATAAGCCAGCTTTGGCAAAGACTTTACATCAAACCATTTCGCATCTTTTGCATCCGTTGATGCTTCCAGTTGACTATTTTTTGGATTTATTAATGCAATATATGCTATCGATACAACTCGAAATCGAGAGTCACGCTTTGGATTTCCAAATGTATACAATTGCTCTAGGTAGGTTGCCTTAACACCAGTTTCTTCGCGTAACTCACGCTGAACCGCTTCATCTAGACTTTCAGAATCTTTCACAAATCCTCCAGGCAAAGCCCATTGATCTTTTGTTTCTCCATACTTCTGTTGAATTAACAAAATTTTCAATTCATTGTTGGAATACCCGAATACAACTGCATCAACAGCTACTTTTATTGATTGATCAACCATGATAATTGCGTACTTTTAACACAAATATAGTCGAATTTAGCTAAGAATCAATTCTCCGAATCTTCGCTCTTTTTTCCAGCAAGCCTTTCTGCCTTTTTCTCCGCTGGTGTCAATTCCATTGTCCAATTATTGGCATATCTTTCGGTTAAATGAGATGCTTCAATTTCTGCCGGATTCAACTTTCCATCGACGTAGTTGGCTAATAGACGGAATTTCTTGCGGTCCTCTTTTTTCAAAATAAGAAGCGTAGAATTTAGCGCAGCTCTCACAGCAACAGGAATTCCTCCGCCCAATTCAGCCCAATGACCGCTTAAGAACAAGTTTTCGACAGGTGTTTTATAATGTGCAACTCGTGCTTGCATGTTCGCTTTTCCCGGTCGAGCTCCCATCATTGTCCCGCCACGATTTCCAGTATAGCGCAAATGAGTAACTGGAGTTGCAATATCAAGATAAACAATGTGTTCACGCAAATTCAATCCAAACTTCTTATCTACACGATCAATGACAATATTGGACACCTCATTTTTCAAATCTTTGTACGCTTCACCTCGCTCTAATTCGCCCTTATCATTAACTGTCGTACCCCAATTGTTGAACTTGTCCAACCAACCAGGAATGAAAATGGTCAACGTTCCTTTACCTTCTGGAGCCATTGAAGTATCGCGCGTTGATGATGCCACTACATGGATTCCACTTGTTGCAGGATTTCCATTTCCTAGATCGTCTCGTGACGTTCCACCGTCAGCGATGTAATACATTTCTTTTCCAAAGCCCAAACTTTCGGCAGTACAATCCAATGCAATAGATAGAGTCACTGCAGAAGCGTACAATTCAGCCTTTTTCAAAACATTCAATCGCTTGTCAGGAACAATTCCTTTCGGCAGCATTTTCTCATACAATGTTTCTACGTCACAGGCAGCGACAATGTACTTTCCATATACTTCTTGTACTTCCGATTTCTTCTTTTGATCAAAGCGAACTCCAACAGCTTTGTTATTTTCAAGAATGATTTCCTTGACTTTGGACTGAAAACGAATTTCATTGTTGTATTCATACGTCACATGCGCCAACCATTCAGCAAAGGTCTGACTTCCACCTTTAGGTGGATACTGAAAATCTTGAATGTGAGCCCAAGCGATTGGAATCAAGCACGATAACAAGTCATGTTCCGCTCCAAATAAGCGCATCAATTTCTCATTCGTGAAGTACTTTTTCAAACCCTTTTTAACCCCTTCATCACCCGAATAAGAAATATGAGGAATAAATGGAATAACGAATTTCAACATTTTCATGCCACGCAATGCCTTCTCAAACAAGCCCATGGTAGACATATTGCGATTGATATCCGTAAAATTGACAAATGATTTTCCAATGCGTTTGGCATCTCTAAAAAAACGTCTTATTCCTTTTTCATCCTCTGGGAAGTCACGAATCAATTCATTCATGAAATCATCCACGTTAGTTGTAACGAGGTAGTCCATGTCGTCTAATTTATAGCGACGAACAAGATGTTGTACTTCACATTTTGGAAAATCGTGACCAATGAACTGAAAAGCTTTGGTTATCAAACCATTTGGTCCACATTGATTGAGCCAATGGATGGCAGAATCAAATCGGTAATCAAGTCGCTTAAACCCAGCAATATAACCGCCTGGTCGCGCGTCCATTTCTAGAATACAGACACGATATCCCAATCGGCTGAACAGTCCAGCAGAAGTTAATCCGCTTATTCCTGCACCTATTATTACGACATCAAAATGATTAGATTGGTCCAATGATTGATTTTTTTGTCAAATATAGGAATGAATTGAGAATTGAGAATGAAGAATAGGGAATTAATGTGGAAAAGGGTGGGTGGTTGGTGGTCTCTTGTTCTTGGTTCTTGGTTTGTGGTTGGTGGTTAAATGTAATTTAAACCTTTGAAAAACAAAAAAACCGACTCCATTACTGAAATCGGTTTCAAATATTTTGTTAAGACAAAGACTAACGCTTGTGCATTGGCTCGTCAGAAACAGTTAATTTCTTTCTACCTTTACGACGACGTGCAGCTAACAAACGGCGACCGTTTTTAGTTGCCATACGGCTTCTGAAACCGTGTTTGTTTCTTCTTTTTCTTACTGACGGTTGAAACGTTCTTTTGCTCATGATCTATTTCTTTATACTTTTATTCTCTAAAATCGGAATGCAAAGATAGGAGTTTTTTCTTTACAGCAAAACCTTTTGGTAAAAAAAATGAAAAATGAAAAGTGAAAATGGAAAACCCCTTTGTTTTTCCAAACTATATAGTTCTTATTCAAAGAATTATAGGAGTAATCATTCATCGTTTAAAGTGACCTACAAGGTTGATTCAACTTTAAAGTAACGTGAGTTGTTAATCAAAGTCAGTCACTTTTAATTTTTCACTTTTCACTTTTAATTCCTATTTGTATGCCTATCTTTGAGCTAAAATTACGAATTACATGCTTCGACCAAAGAAAAAAAAGGAAGAACGAGTGAAGCTTTCAAAAGAAAGCATTCAAAAAGCGAAAAAAATATTCTCTTACCTTCAACCTTATCGAACACAATTTGCTATCGGCTGGGTGTTTTTGGTCTGTTCTAGCTCTATTGGCTTGCTATTTCCATTGTTAATGGGACAATTATTAGGCGCTGGATCAAATGAAACAAGTAGCATGCAAGGAATGTTGAATCTCATTTCTGCCGATACAGTAACGACTTTCGCTGTGGCCTTGTTTGCCATGTTTGCCGTTCAATCCTTCTTTTCATTTTTTCGCATTGTCATTTTTACCAATGTCACAGAAAACGCTTTGCGAGATATTCGCCAAGATGCATTCAGTCGATTGATTTACATGCCAATGGATTTCTTTAACCAGAATAAAGTGGGCGAATTGACAAGTCGCATTTCTTCTGACATCGAAAAGATTCAAGAAACGATGCGAACTACCATTGCTGAGTTTTTTAGACAAATTGTGATCATTGTTGGAGGAATCACATTCCTTTTGTGGATATCACCGAAGTTGGCTCTCATTATGTTGGCTACGGTTCCAGTAATGGCAATTGTTGCTGTATTTTTTGGTCGATTCATTAAGAAATTATCAAAAACCGCTCAAGATGAGGCCGCAAGCTCCAATGCTGTTATAGAAGAATCATTGATGGGCATCACCAATATTAAATCGTTTACGAACGAAAAATTTGTTTTAGGAAAATACTTGAACTCTATCAATGCTATTCGCTCTCTGAACATTAAAAGCGGATTATGGCGTGGTGTTTTTGTTTCCTTCCTGATCTTTTGCATGTCTGGGGCTATTGTATTCATTGTATGGAAAGGATTATTGATGACTCAAGGTCCAACTCCTGAACTTTCACGAGGAGACTTCTTTTCATTCATTATGTTCACAATCATGATGGGAGCATCGTTTGGTTCTATTCCAGACATGTACGCAAGCATTCAAAAAGCAATTGGAGCAACAGAGAACTTAATGAACATCATTGGTGAGCAATCAGAGCAAGAATTGTACACAGGAACTGAGCGACCAGTTATTTCAGGTTCCGTGAAGTTTGAAAATGTTGCCTTCACGTATCCACAACGTCCAGATTTCGAAGTATTGAAAGGTGTTAGTTTTGAAGCGAAGAAAAACGAAACAATTGCATTTGTTGGTTCTTCTGGAGCTGGGAAATCGACCATCGCCTCACTCTTGTTGAATTACTACCAGAATCAAACGGGAAGTATCACTTTTGATGGTGTTGAAAGCAAACAAATTGATGTAGAACATTTGCGTTCAAACATGGCAATCGTTCCACAAGAAGTGATTCTATTTGCTGGCTCCATTCAAGAAAACATTGCTTTCGGAAAGCCAACAGCTAGTTTGGAAGAAATTACTGAAGCGGCTAGAAAAGCAAATGCCATGGAATTCATTGCGACGTTCCCAGACGGACTTGCAACACAAGTTGGAGATCGTGGAATACAACTTTCTGGCGGACAGAAACAGCGCATAGCTATTGCGCGTGCAATATTGAAAAATCCAACTATTTTGATTCTTGACGAAGCTACGTCAGCATTGGACTCTGAATCAGAACGATTGGTACAAGATGCACTGAATACTTTAATGGAAGGCCGCACATCATTTGTCATTGCACATCGATTGTCAACTATTCGCAATGCAGATAAAATCTTGGTCTTGAACGAAGGAAAGATTGTTGAAATGGGTCGACATGACGAGTTGATTGCCCTTTCTGGAGCTTATGCAGGATTTGTAGAGATGCAAAATGCTGGAATGATACAATAAATTAGTTTATACATAAGTTAGCTTCATTTTCTAACACAATCGGTTCATACAAATCGTCGTGGTTGTTACACCGATCGCAAGACTGGAAATGGACAATATTCCATCATTAGCCCCTAAAACAGATGCACTCAATCAATTACTTCTGTGTATGTAATGTTTGACGAAACACTCTTCCAAATCTTCTTCAATGCTTTTGATCTTTAATAAATGATAAACGCACTAATTTAAAAGAAGGAAATTCAACAATGAAATTTAACTGTAAAAACAATGGGTGGTTTTGATTAGCGAATAGAACCAAAAGCTCCGTGAGACTCGTAATCACCGAGTTGAATCATAAATTGATTTCCCTTTTGAATTAAACGCATTGCATGACTCGTGTAAAAGTTAGGTACATCATTGTATTCATTGGTTTCGAGGATATACTCACCCGCTTCCAACTCATACCTCTTTTTATTGAACTTAATCAGCTGAAAGCTTAGAAATTCTTCTGTGGCCTCGGGAAGCAGTAAAATAATATCCTTCTGCTTGGGCGATTCTAACCATTTTATCTGACCCAACGCCGTTTCCAAATCAATATCATACGTATAGTTGAAATGCGTTTCTATCCAGTGACTGTGAATGTATAACTTCACGGATTCGGATTCCAAATCAATATGCATGAGTAAAGGATAGGTGTTCGCTACCAACTCAAAAAGCATCTCCGATTCATTTTCCTCCAATAAATTGATTTCAAGCTTTTGTTGCTCAAATTCAATGTGAGATTCCTGCGCTACTGCATTGTCGCTATTAAAGCAAAGGGCGCACAATACTATGACGTGAATCACTGCCCATTCAAATCGGTTCTGGATTGTTTTCAGTTTCAATTTAGGCGATTTGCTGTGCGTTTCAAGTGATACTGTACATTTTCATTTCGCAATATTGCGCTATTGAAATCTTCCGCACTTTTATAATTGCGAGGCGAATCATCCAACTGATCGTACAAAAAGGATTTATCCGTTTGCGGGTAAAGTATTACGGTTTCACCAAAGCGCAAATCAAACAATTTCATGTTCACGATCACCGTTGAAAACCCATCTGGACTCGCTGCAAAAATCCAATCGTACTTCGAATGCGGCTCTTGAAATGTTCCTTGCGCCGTTAAATAAGGATAATTCCGCGACTCTACTAAAACCTGATCGTCCGCATCATTGTTATCCGTTAAAATAAGCAGTGTGAGTTTATCAATAACCTTATCGCTATCGGGATTTTCAAATTCGCCAATTCGAACACCTTTAATCATTTGATCTCCAGTTTCTATCTTGACAGGGACACTGGAAACCGCATAATCATAATACGCAACAGGAAATGGTGACTTTGTAATTGGGAAGCCATCAAAAACGCCAGGCAAACGGTGGTAAATTTCAATGTCTTGTCCAAACAACTCCATGTCCCATTTGGTACTATCCACATTTTGCTTTGCACGTTCACGCAAGGTATCGTACATCGGATTTGCATGTTCAGCCTTCAAATCATGTTCAACACACGTTTTTTCTTCAACGCAGGCAGTTACAACAAGTAGTGACGCCATGCAAAAGATCAGTCCTTTCTTCATTCAATCTCTTTATGCCATTTACAGTGTAAAAATGGGAATTTCTTTGATTTGTATTGAAGTTCCATTTACCTATTTGTTCACATTCTCGCACGCGATTTGGATTGGTGCATCTGCTGCCCATCTTGGTTCGCTGGCATACGTTCCGCCACCTTTGTATTCATATTCGGCATATACGGTAACGATTTGGCAAAGTCCGTCTGTGTCTTTATACGCAACGACAATTTCCTTGAACTGATACAATGGAACACCCAACGCATTCTTTTTAACTTGTGGTTGACTATGCAATGAAACTGCTTTAATGGAACTTACAGGATTTCCTTTTTTCGCATCGCCATGTGTACTTGCCAAGTAATTTTTAAATGCTTGTCCTTTGAGTATGTAGTTAATAGCTTGAGATTCCAATGCGGTTGATTTTGTCACCGCTTTTGGCATTTCGACCAATTTAGCCCGTTCTGCACGCATTGCCGCTTTGTATTTATCAAATTCACCACTAGAAATGTACACTTCCGCTTCTGTCTTGATGCGTGAAACTTCTGCTTTCGTAGTTTTCAAAGCTTGTAAAGACGAAGCAGGTAAATTCAAACTTGGATCTGTTTCAATGCGGTCCAATGCTTCCAAATATTCTCCACATTTCGAAATCACTGCCGTTGGATTGGCTGGTTTTTCTTGTGCGTTGTAATCCACGATATCTTTTTTAACCGCTTTGGTTGAAACGTATTCAACATATTTCACGCTGTTCGAAAGACAGTTATCCATATTTGCGATGCTTTTTTCTGCGGCTTCGTCTTTGTATTTCGGAACTTTGCTTCCTTCCGTTAGATAATCTTGCTTCAATTTCTCGTATTCAGCGTACGTTCCCGTTTGATCGTGTTCACGACAATAGCATGCAGCTGCATCGCGATAACCCGTTATTTTTCGGTATGCAATCACTTCAATTTCTTGGTATTCACCGCTAGCACTGAATTTCGTTCTCAATGTTTTTGCCATTTCCTTCATAGGCTTAATCACTTCCAAATCCTTCGAAACGGGTTCCTTCACGGCATTGTAACGATCGTCAAACTTCTCTTTCCCCACATTTGGTTCCAATTTCATGACCATTCCGAGTCGTTTGTCAATTTGCTCCATTAAACTCTCAGCACTGGAATAATCCACAATGTCTTTGGCATATTCAGCCTCTAATAACTCGAGATTTTTAACCGCTTCTGCACGATGAGATCGCGCACTTGGATCATCCGTAATTCGAGTAAACAATCCACTTGGATCTGCTTTTGGAACAACTGAACTACCACCGTCATTGGAGTTTGATTTATCACTTCCAACTCCTACTTTCGGAGCCTCAACATTAATTTTTGGTTTTTTAATGGTGATTTGTCCCTGCGCACCAAATGCTGCAAACATGAATATGACTATTGCGGTTGTTGATTTCATTTTGAATCTATTGTTAATTGTTTCTATTAAAATTTAAACTACTACACAACAAGTAGTTAAACTCAAAATTAAATAGATCTCTTGTTCAGAAAAGTGCCGATCATTTTTAGTTAGCGCCCAATAAATATTCGCGTTGAAGGAATCAATATGCGTTTTGTATAAAGTTGAAATTAAGCTGATTTTCTTGTGAACTAAGCAAAAGCTTCTCCATAGAATTATTCAATGCTCCCGTCTCCCATACCAACCAAAATCTCATTGTTATTAGAAGTGTAGAAACATGCTGTGTTCACACATCCCAATTCATCTTTTTGGGTGAAATTGGACATTCTATCCTTATCATTCAGCCATTGATCCAGATCGCGACATCAAAACCAAAGGGCATCAATTTCAGCTACTGCAATTGCAAAAACATGGTCCAACGTCAAATTAGCATCAATCCTGCAAATAAGGCTTCGCTTTTTCCTTGAAATACGATTTGAAATCATTCAATTCAAGATTACTCGCTGTCCAATACAACACTTTATACAATTCGTATCGGTGTAAATTCGTGGGTTCATATTGGGTAGCTTTGACATCTTTCATCAATTCTTTTACTTTCCCGTCTGGATCTTGATAGTCGTTGAAGTAATTTAAATCAAAATAATACTGAGCCAAAAGCATTTGTTGAATGAACGGTGACCAATTCCCCATTTGATTCAAATAATCTTCGTACTCTTGAACTGTTGCTCCCCATTTCGGCGAAACAAATGCCATATAACTTTTGTGTAATTCAGCATCATCCGGAGCAGATTTAACGACATCGTTGAACAATTGACGCCCATGTTCTCTATCACAATCGATGGCTTTGTAAATGGTTAGCAAACAAGAAACTGCATTCGCTTTATACGGGTTGTTTGGTTGAACAGTACTCAATGCTTCTTCAGCCTGTTTTAAGTGACGTTTAAAAGAAGCTATTTTCTCGTTTGACACGTTGTCAATCGTTCCACTACCTCTAATTTCCCATGCTTTATGAATAAGCTGATAACCTTTGATGACCTTTGGCAAATCGTTTTGTGGGGATTGATTGATCCATTCATCGCTAGTTTTCATATCACCATATTGCCCTAAACTTGCAAAGGTAAACGAGCGCTGACTGGCATTCATTTGGTTCAAAACCGTTTCTATGTTTTTAAAATCTTTTTGATCAAAATATTCAACTACTTTAATAATTTTTGGATCGTCTAAATGCGACTGACTGGTAAACTTGTATCTTCCTCTGCGATTTAATAGATTGTCGATTGGACTGAAAATTCCAAATTTATCCAACAAGTAAAGAATTCCAAATCCGATTAAGATCCATGCAACTACAGGGTACTGATTGTAAAGATTCATCATAAGAGTATCACTTTTGTGTTTTAAGTTTTAGTTCGCTAATAAATCCCGTCTAATGAATCAATTGTTGGCAACAACCGGTAATGAATTGACGATTTCAAGAAACGCTTTTTTTTGTGAACTTACTAAAAATATATTTTTTATTTGTTCGGTGACTATCTCGAGTATGTTTTTATGCGCCTTTTGACTATTTCCAAAGTATGCATTCAACATTTTATTGGGAATGATATAATCCATTTTCACTGTGTTTTTATAGGTGAAATAGGCTTTG
>Ga0098073_1000203_pt1 | contig 21822 bp, 44 predicted proteins | sample 31_taG_FD_75060 | JGI IMG/M metagenome (GOLD analysis project Ga0098073, IMG submission 75060) | Marine viral communities from the Gulf of Mexico - 31_GoM_OMZ_CsCl metaG | ecosystem: Environmental > Aquatic > Marine > Oceanic | place: Gulf of Mexico | collected 2015-07-12
ATGGCATGACCAAGCTCATGAGCCATGATGCTAACCATCGTTGGAAGGTTTAACCCATCCTTAATCTCAATCTTACTTGCACGTCCGCCTTCTGCTGTAAACCAGCAGCGACCCAGTGCACCACCCATATCCTCAGCTGGTGTTCGGCTCAAGACCTCAACACAACGAGCACTAGCAACCTTACAGAGTCCTTCAAAGACAGGAGCTTCTACATCCCCCTGAAGTTGATCCATCATGCCAGAAGTATCAACACTAGGAAGGGGATCACCGTGAGTCTGACGATGGTCATACACGCGAACACCACGAAACCTGATGGGGATCTGAACTGGTTTGCCATTGGATCCAATGATGTCATTACCATTCTCATCTTTCTTATTGATCATGACTGGTGCAAGAATCCAAATTGGATTGGTGTATTCTCCTTCTTTAAGTTGACGATTGAATTGTTGATTCCATTTTGTTTTACCAGCAACAAACGGGCTGATGTCCCAGCCACGCTTTGCTTGCTCCATCACAATCAATAAACGATTGTTAAAACTGTAATCATGAATTTTTCTGATGGACTGAAGAAACCCAGACCAATCTTGATTATCAAGAACAGATTGGATGCCTGCTCTCAATGCTTCTAATGCTTTTTCAGGAACAGCAGGAAGCTTTTTCTTTTGTTCTGTCATGGTGTGTGCAGAAGGTACAGAAAAACCTGGGGCTTATACCTTAATGGATGCCCAGGATGTAACAGCATGAACTACATAAATAGCAAAAAACCTTTACTATTTAAGTAACAATTAATACGGTTTAAAAATGACTGTTTTAACGTATAGAGGTGTTAAATATTTCAAAGAAGAAGAAAATTTAAAGTTTACTATTTGGTGGAATTCAATTCATAAACCAATGCGTTTCTTTAAATATAGAAATAATGTTTACTCTGGTGAAAAAACCAAGTGATTTAGTGAGTAGGACTACTAGACTTGGCTAAGTAATCCTTATAGCGAATCACGACGATCCCTGATCCTACACGTTGTCGAATACTTTGATCCTAGTCCCTGTGGCCGCGTCAGTGCCATTCACGGTGTAATAGTTAGACGCGGAGTAGCTCGTTTGCTTAAAGGTGTTGCCGACAAGCGTCAAACATGGAGTTGCCTGGGCATTTGTCCAAACAAGAAGTTTGTTGTCTGTGAAGTTACTGGAAACGACAGGTCTGAATCTACAGTTGCCCATCATTACAATGCCTCCGGTTCCGTCCGCCGTCACGAGCGGTCGTGCTGACGAGATGCCAGCCTCAAAAGTATTATTGCTGAAGATTAGCTGAGAGGTTTTAGATCCCCCCGCTGCTATGAATTCTATGTCTAGGACTGTCGCAGGGTTTCTGAAGTAATTATTGCACGCCTGCACGGAGTACACATTGCTCACCTTTAAGAATGGCGTGGCGGTGTCCTGCGAGGTTCCTTCCCAGTTTTGGATATTATTATTGAAGACCAGCCCGGCTGCGCCGTCCACAATAACATTAGAGGTCATAGCGCTCCCGTTGCGGGGCTTAAAAGTGTTGCCCGTGATATTCATCATCATGGACCCCTTGCCCGTAGCGTCTATGAATTTACCCGAATTAGTTACACCGTTTCCTCCCAGATTTTGCGTGTAGATGAAGTGATTGTTTTCTATGGTTGGAGTACCTTCTTGAGCTTCATTAAACGTAGCCTGCTCATAATATCTAATCCCGATCCAGCTTTGGCTACCGTAGGAACTGCTATCAGCGTACGATACACAGAATCTGTTGTTACTGATGGTAGTCTGAGCAAAGTCCTGGATGAAGATTCCGTGAACGACGTAGCCCAAAAGGTTGAATGTATTCCCGTTTCCCGTCCTAGGAATGATCATATTGTTCGTTATCTGCACGCCCATGCTCAGAAGAGTACCATCTAGAGCTTCTCCGCGCCTTGCCGTGATTCCGACTTTGTTGGCGTAGACAGTATTTCCGGTGACTAAGCAGTTAGAGATGGCAGACTTTACGTCTATTCCGTAAAAGTACCCTTGGCAGTAGCAAGATTCCACCGTAGAGTCGTTTTGCTCAGCGTCAACAAAGATTCCCCCGAGGGCGTTATTAACCGGAGTTTCTGTGCTATCGTCTAATCTGAAACAATGGGCTCTACAGTTGAAAATTTTATTGAATCTTCCGGTCCCATACAACCCGAGATCACCGTCGAAAGTCCCTCCGTAAGTAGAGCAGTTTTGAATAGTGCAGTGTTCGCCGCTATATACACCAAAGGCGGATCCAACTGACAAACTTGGAGAAGTTTGGGTTCTGTTATAGAAACATGAGTCTATCACGCAACCTTTGGAGCTAAAACACTGGCCGACACCGCTGGTATTTTCGCCGTATAGCCCGGAGATGACAGAATGGCTGCACGCGTTCAAAATCGCGGCAGCGCCTTCAAAGAGGGTTTTGGTAAACCCGGCTGTAATGTCCGTGCCTTCGTACTTCCCGCCGTAAATTCCGCAGTCTTGGGTTTGATCAAATACAAAAGCCGTGCAATTGCTGGACGGGTCATTCACCGGAAATCTGATCGTCCCGTCAACGAAGATCCTCAGCGGCTGAGAAATCCTAACGGCATAGTGGCGAGTGAGCCCACCAAACTGAAGCGCATAGGAACCCTGTCTCGAAAGAAGATAATCCCCATCTGGAACGTAAAGGGCTTGTCCCGTCCCCTGAACGGCGGCGACGGCGGTTTGAAATGCAGCCGAGTCGTCAGTTACTCCGTCACCAACAGCGCCGAAGTCTTTTACACTCACCACATCTTGCAGCTTTGATTCAACAGTCCTAGTGGCTGCTCCAGTTCCCGACTGCGTAAAGTTGAGCTTACTAGCAACAATACCTGCAGATGAATTTACATCTGCATCAACAATGCTATTGCCTAAGTTAAGCTTACTGTACTGAATAGCAGCATCACTAGCTACCTTAGCGTTAGTGACACTACCATCTGCAGGAATATTAAAATCAACAGCATCACCTTGCAGGTAACCAAAAAAACTCAGGCCACTACCTGGTGCTGTACTAAATGTAATTTGATTACCAGCAACAGTAAAATCAGTATTGGGGTTCTGCAGAACACCATCAACTGAGATAAAAAGTTGAAGAGCACTACCAGGTGTTACAGAATCACCATCAACAGTTAAATTAAAAGTGGTGGTCGCACCGTTAAAAAAACTTGAAATGTCATCAAGTTTACGGTTTTGACCACGCACTAATTGCTTGCCGATATAGGGCATTTTTAACGAACCTTCAAGTTCTTCTATTTTACAAGAAGGTTATCATAACTGAGCATAAGGCCAGGATAACTCTACATCTCCTTGCCATAATTCAGGATCAATTGGTGTCCTGGCAACAAATTCAGCAAAGATTTGTTTCATTTGTTCAGTAGAAATGTTTTCTTTTTGTGCTGCTAAAGCAACATTAGTTTGACCCTTATAAAGAAAATGTAAAGTTTCTTCCAATTATTTGAACGCATAAAAAACCAGGGCATAACCCTGGCTTAATAATAGCAGAAGCGTTAGTAAAATGGGGTTAAAGAATGCTTTTGCAGCACCCTGGGATCGTGCCCACGCGAAGCTGCTATTTTAGTTACTCAAAATTGTTCTTTGATTTCTTGTTTTGTCGCTATCTTGACATTAGGATAACTTATGTTTTCATAAGGACCAAAATCAAAATCAGTAATCAACTTTAAGGAAACATTATCGCACAGATAATCAGCAAAAACCGGGGGGTCAAGTTTTCCGTAATCTGTAAGCATATCCTCCTTGTGCTTTTCAGGGTAAAACCTCACATAAAAAGTTACTTTGTAACCTTTTAGATTTTCTAAAAAATTTTGCTGTTCTTTGTGTTTTTGGATTTGGAGTTCAAGTTCGTTGATTTGTTCTTCGGTTAGTTGTGAGAAATCAATCATTTTAATTTTTTGTTGAGGTGATTAGAGAATAATCAACAGTTCCGTGGTTCGCGTGCGACTAATGCGGGCTGGCGGTGAGTGGTGGTGACTAAGATAATTATGCAGGGACCTGGCCTTTACTTTACGTTCTTCCAGGTTTTATATTTGACCACTGAACGGATTGCATTCTTAGACATGCCAGTGTAATCACAGATTGATCGTACTGTCATGCCACTGGCATACTCCTGACGTATTTTTATTACATCATATTCTGTAAGGATTGCCCTCGATGAATTACCACCTTGATAATTGTTAGCTTTTGCTAACATTCGCATCCTTTTCTTTCTAGCTTTACGTTCACAGTCCTTACCGCAGTAATGGTTGACAGTGGTTGGCCTAACAGCATTCTTCTTTCTTTTAAAAGTGCAGCCACACTGACTGCACGTGAGTTGCAAATAGGTAGCTTGCATGACAATCAATTGGACCAAAGAGCTTCAGAAATAATTGGTAGTTGCTTTATAAAAATATCTTTAATCTTTAACGCTATCTCTTGGTGCTCCTTCTGAGTACCATTAGCAGATCTAAGTTCTATATAATGAATCCACGATCTAATCGTGCCATTCATATAAAGAACTGTTGGCGTACACAAAGGAAGAATCCTCCTGGCACATTCCTTTGCTACACCTTGATCCAATAGCTCTTGATACAAATTAAATGTTGAACCAAGCTGAACAGCGATCTTATCTTCTAACTCATCGACAAGAAATTCATTTAGATCATCAATAGAATTCTGACGATTCTTTAAATCTTGACGACGCAACTCAGGTATTTCTGCTGGCGCCATCCTTGCATAACGAGAAGAGTATTCCTGAAATGTGAAAGATTGATGCCTCAAGATCTGAGCAGAAATATCTCGTTGTGTGTAAATCTTCACACATAAATTACCAAGTTGAAATGGACTCCAGTGCTTATGTTTAATGAGATAACGAAGGAGACGTGGCGCTGTCTCCATGTTATCTTCATTCGCTGGATTACTTACACGAGCCATCTTTGTGATCAGCTCTTCTGCATTTGGTGTTACCCAAACCAGTTCAGCAGTTGAATCAAATTTCATTAGCTCAAACAGTAACGTGCTTCCAAGTACGATTGGTATCAATCAACATGATACAGCTATGGCTGACGTTATAGGCTTTAGCAAGATCAATATACATCTCAGTCTTGCTACGATAAGTTGCGGTGTAGTCTTTATCGGAAAGCATCTGACGGATCTCACGCACCTGAGCCTCGTTGAGCTTGGCCATGCCATTAAGTTCACCAATGCGATTCTTACCAATCGACATGGTGTACTTCCGCTTTGGAGTAGGAGGAACAATCCTTTGGGACTTGGCCTTAACTTCAGACTGTGAATCTTTATTATTTATTAAGGAACCTACAGGTACTGTGATGATCGTCTCAACTTGATCAATGGTGGCTTTGACCACCATCAGATCGTTATTGATCTCAACTTGAGGGCTGTGCTCCGGTTTGATGTGAAGCATCTGGATCTGCTTCAACTGAAAAGGACTGTTGTGCATGGGTGTGTGCTGTGACAACGTGTTCAGTGTAGCGATTTAGCCGCAAGAGTCAAGTATTGGATAGTATTGGCAGTTTCTTGTTCCCAGCCAATACTATTAATCTTTTCTTAATGTTGCTTTTACTAGTAGTGGATGGTACGATTCAATTGGAAGCTTGCTCTTCGATGGCTTCTGTGTGTGCAAAGGATCAAAGGTCAGAGGGTGGTGCCTCTGGCCTTTTTTTTGCACATATAAATAGACCCTGGCGGCGACCCTAACGTAAAGATGCCACCAGGTATTTACATATTTTCCAAGTAGTAACTTAATTCTTTTAGGTATTCGTTATAACCTCTTTGAAAACAATCTTGAACAAAATCATTTGGACCGGTACTATCGTCAATGAACGCATATTTCTTTAGCTCCTCCATAATGCGTTCCATCATCTGAACCTCTTTTTTAGTACCGGTCAAGATGATACCGTAAACATCTTCTTTCATTAATTCATAAATCAATTCCTATTTATTTTACTGGAACTTAGAAGAAAACTCTTCAAACATAAGCATCTTTTTGACTTCCTTATCAGATGCTTCAATCAGGTTTACAATTGCTTTAAGTTTTTTTTCTGCTGCAAGAGCACGGTTACTCCAATAAACCAAATGTTGATTCGTTCTTCCAAGTTCTGTCTCCAGTGCAGTTTGGAACAGGTGAGAAGGACTAATATCTAGTTCAGATCCTTTCCATCTGGAGTAAAGATCATCTGGAACACTAACGCTAACAACTTGCGCCATTACTAAAAAGCCATGCTATCTGTTCAAGATAGCATAGCTCTTTACACTTTTAATTATTGTTCAATCTTTATAAGATTCCATGTGATTGATTGCTCTCTCACCTGGCATCAATACCCTTTCAGTAGCAACAACAGGTACGGGTTCACTGATTGCTGCAGTCTCAAGCATCAACCGCATGGCATTAGAGAACTCTTCAGCTTCATCAAGGTTTGGAAACGCTGGCGTATAAGTTCCATAGCCAGGCTTATGGATCATGACAACGTAATGAGTCACAGCAAATTTCATTAGAAGAGATAAGAAAGGTCAGTTAATTGGAACCGGACCACACTTATAAAACATGGTCGGATTACTTTGAACAGCAAGGTCTGCTTCCTGGCAATCAGTGACGACTTTGACGACTTCACTTTTACCATCATGGCGATTGGTCATGACTGCCCAGACAAGCTTAGGACTGTTGGATTGAGTTTTAATATTCATTGTTATCTTTCGGTGCACTCTATTATGTGAGATATAAATCTATCTCGATACAAAGCAAATGCCAAGAAGCAGACATGTGTTAAGCTGCATGTGCTTTGCCAGAGTACACGCATTGATCCTCTGCACAGATGAAGAGGATCTTAAGACCTAGGAAAACTTCCTGGATCTAAATAATTTTGTTAGCTTCGGCACTCTTTCAATTAGCTTGGCAATCTGCCACGGCTTCAGTGCTTTGATAGATTTATTCTTTAATATCTTATCAAAGGTTAACAGAATAACGAGCACCGAAAGCACGTCATAAGATGTCCAAATGAGTTGCTTTAATCGGAAGTAATTCAGTTTTGCCATCAAAAACAAACAGAAAATTCATCAATTGTTTCATTTTGAACTCCGATGATGAGTGGCTTGCAAGCTAGAGCAAACAACAGCACCACTAATCATGTTGCAAAAAGAACTAAACATTAAAATTCTTTGCGTTCGTGGTTTGACCAAGCAGATTTAATTTCTAAAGCACCACCAAGAAGGTCCTGAGCTTTAGAACCATCTGTCTCATACTCTTTGTAAATAGGTTTGTCTTGTTCAGCATAATAAGAATCCAATTCAAAATGAATTTGTCTGATCTGGTGATCAACTCCCTTCATGCTGCGTTCTGTTTTCCATTCAATCCAATCCCAAAAAGAGTGGAAGAGAATCTTCTTAACAATGAAGTTCTTCTCCCATTTGGGATCATGTTCAATTAGAAGCTGACAAATTTCATAGGCAACAGCATTCCAAATGTTGTACTTCATAAACAGTTATTGCAAGACTGTCAACAGTCTAGCGATAAATAATTCTTAGATCGTCAGAAGAATCTTTAAGAACTTTTAATGCTTCTCGCCAACGACCGTCGGACACCAGAAACTCGTATTCGTTCCAGTGTCCGTTGGTCTTAGCAGCAAGAACAATGTACTTGCTAAATTTGTTCATGCGTGCGCCTCCTGGTGCCGTTTCCATGCAGCAGTATGCATCTCATCCAGGGTCATGGCAGGTTCACCATAATTATAAATTTCATCATCACTAGGTTCCCAGTTGTTAATGTATTCAACTACTGGCATAATCTCATCTTCAATTTTATCAAGAATCCAGGAAGGACAAGCATCCATCATATGCTTTTTAGATTCTTGTTTAAGTAGGACATGCATCCTTCTTTCAAATTCATAGAGCAATATTTCGATGCCCATGGTGTTAATGTCGTGGTAAGACATGGTGTGATAGCAAAGGAACAAAACTGGGGCTTACACCAATGATGTGGATGCCCAGTCATTAGTTACACTTTAAAAAGTGTTGTGAGCGCATTGCTTTCAACTTTTATCACTTGAATTCTCGATAATTAGCGCTTATCGGGAAAACAAGTATTGAAGGTGACTACGAGGGCGGATAGAGCTGGTTGATGGCATCTCGCAAAAGCAACGCATCTTCAAGGGAAATACAAAGCAAACGATCCCCTGCTGGCCTATGTTCGTCAAAGTAAGTAATTGTCAGCCCAGTACCTGGTTCTGGCTCGCCTTCAACGTAGCAGTCTTCGACGGTGTACCACCAAAGAGAATTGGATTGACAGCGTTTGATTGTTGTTACAGACATGGGCAATTAGTGGTAATGGTTACTAGGCTTCAAGCTCATCGGCAATGGCGAGAATTTGGTTGCGATGCTTGATGTGTGCAGCGGCAACGCCTTGCTCGTATTCGTTGTAATCTTCAATGGCAGGCCATTCTTTAGGCACCACCTGATCTGCAACAGTACGCAAGGCAACGGCGGCGATTTCATCGGCAGGCGCCGGGGAGATTTCGCGTACTGCGTCGAGTACGGCCTGTGCAGCGGATGATAGGTCAGTCATGGTGTCTCCGTGGTGGTGGTGGGGTGTTGGTCAGTCATGGCTCCCAGGGTTGATAAACTTTGTGGTGGTAGCAGGGCGGCCCCAACGGGCCAGAGCAGCTCGATCACGCCAAGCAGCCCACAGCATCCGGGTCTGCATTGCTAGGAGATCAATCGAGCTGTGGCGCTCTTGCGGATCGACATAGGTGGTTCCGTTCCACTTGCCCGAAACCAGCCAGGAATGGCCACGCATCCACGCCTCAAACGCCAAGCGTTCAACTTCCGATGGCGGACCTCCTGTTTGGCCTATGGCAAAGGCTGTGTCAGCACTCACCGGCACTGGCTCGGGCTGGTCGAGGTAGTCGAGAGCTTCGGCAATTAACGCCGACTGGCTGGGAAGGTCGTAATTGGAATGCAGGTGATCCAGCCTCTCAGTCAACTGCTGGATCAGATCGCGTTCAGTGGTCATGGTGTCTCCGTGGTGTGGGTGATGCCGCGCAGCTCGGCGGCGATGGCGAGGATTTCGAGGCGGAGTTGTTGGCACTTTTCCCACTGAAAATCCCTCATTAACTGGTAGTCCCGAGGCCAAGGTTCAGTTTCCCCGCAAGGAGGCTCAACCTGCTCCGGCACCACTTGATCCGCAACAGCCTCCAGGGCAGCGGCGAGGCACTGTTCAACCCAGTCATCATCGAAAGGGCCGCATAGCTCGCCGCGTTCAAAGAACGCGGCTAGGGCCTTCTGTGCGGGTGATAGGTCAGTCATGGTGTCTCCGTGGTGGTGGTGCCGCGCAGCTCGGCGGCGATGGCGAGGAGTTCTTGGCGAATCTGCTGATTTTTTTGCCATTCACGATCTGCTTCATCATCCCAGAACTGACTCAGTGCAGGATGCAGCTCATCCGGCACCACCTGATCCGCAACAGCCTCCAGGGCGGCGGCAATGGCAGGCAAATAGTGCCAGTCATCAGGCTTGCCGCTGGCTGCTCGGTTAAACGCCCAGAACACCTCTTGAGCTTGGGGTGAAAGTTCAGACATGGTATTGAAGGTGACTACAAGGATTGAAACATCAGAAGCGGGACTCACGTTGCCGCTTCTTGAGAGTACGACGTTCTTCTAGCTCATTAAGAACTTGTAGCCACACAAAAACTGCGAAGCCGGCGAGAGCAATGACAAGGGCGCTAAATGCCGCGCAAGCTAAAAGGGCAAAGTAAAAAGACATAGAAGTGGCCATTAGGAAGTGTAATATGCAAGAACGGCTCGGGCGTACTCCAGCGCAGCGGTATTGAGCACCACACGGAAGATGCCTGGCTTAACCTGACCGCCTGTTGCATCAGAGCAGACCTTTGCTGCGTAGGAGAATCGATCCCGCATATTTTTGGGCATCAGTTCGAGCAACTCTTTATCTGATGGGTATTCAGGCTCGGGCTTGTCGAGGTAGGCGTGGGCTTCTTCAATCAATGCCGACTGATTGGGGACGTTGTACTGGCAGTTCAAGAGATCCAGCTTCTCAGCCAGCCGCTGGATCAGATCGCGTGGGTTTGTGTCAGTCATGGTGTCTCCGTGGTGGTGGTGGTGCTGCGCAGCTCGTCGTATTTTGCTGACTCCTCCGGCACCGGCTCGACAGCAGGGCGGCCCCAGCGGGCGCGATCAGCGGCTATTATAGCGCGGGCGAAAGACAGCACGTCGTCCCTCATGTCTGTGCCGTCCTCGTACAGATAAATCACGCTCCCGCCAGGCCTGGTGTAGGAAACGTCATGCGCCTCAGACAGGTTAAGGATCTCCTCATCCGTCAACTCTTCCGGCTCGGGCTGGTTGAGGACGGCGCGGGCTTCATACAGGAGGGCAAAGTGCTGGTCTTCAATGTCTTCCAGCGCATCAACCAGCCGCTGGATCAGATCGCGTTTGTTCATCATCAGAACCTCGTCCCTGTATATCCGCAGGCAGAGCAATGAATCCGATACTGTGGCGGATGACTGGTCAAGCAGATCAACGGATTGGAATCTATCAGCTCAGATCCGCAATCAGGGCAGGCAATGCCGTTCTTGACAGGACCAGAGGAAAAACTGATCGCTCGCCAGTTGTGCTCTTCAAGTGTCTCAAGTGCTTTAGCCATCAGTTGTCCTCCTGTGTGGTGCCGCCGCGCAGCTCGGCGGCGATGGCGAGGAAGGCATCGCGAGTCTCAGACCGTTGAATGGCCTTGTGCCAATAACTGGTGCCACGGGCGTGCACAGGCAATTCCTCTTCCGGCACCACCTGATCCGCAGCAGCCTCCAGGGCAGCGGCGAGCTGAGCAGACCTATTCGGAGTCCAAACACCGCTAATGTATTCGCCATCGTAGGCGTTCCGCCACGCGTTAATTGCTACCTGCGCGGCGGGTGAAAGTTCAGTCATCGCTTGGCCTCCCGCTCCAATCGCATCGCCGATTGCGAAACGATTGGCCCATACTGCTCCCGCAACCAAGCCGCCACCTCGCGGATGGCGTCGCGGGCTTCTGCGCAAAATCTGTCGCCCGATCCATCTGGGTAGATGGCACAGGCCACACGCTTCACCAGCGAACTATCTGGTTTTGCCGGATGGTTGGGTTGGGCGGCCTCCAGGGCTTCGATCCTGTTGAGCAGTTCATGAATGGTGGAATAGGCCACTTGGTCAGCCTTGTCGCCACAGGTCCGGGCTTTGAGGCAATACCACTCCGAATCAGTTGCGCGGTGTTGGTTAGTCATGGTGTCTCCGTGGTGGTGGTGGGGTGTTGGTCAGTCATGGCTCCCAGGGTTGATAAACTTTTGCTTGTTCAATGAAGTAGGTCAAGCTGCTTGATCTTTCGTTTAGCCGATTGCACTCTTGAATAGCTTCTCGCTTAGAACGGAAGCCAATCATGTGAACGGCTGGAATGTTGATAAAAGCTGGACAGTGGGGTTGTTTCATGATGACCCAAGCTGTTTTAGCCACTAGATTCCTCCAGTTGATTGAATGCTTCGAGTAGTTGATCCTTGTCAGCGCCTTCGTCGATCAGACGCTTAAGTTTTTCCTTTGGGGTTTCGATGAATTGCCATTTGCGTCCGTTGATGGTGCCATAGAGATCGCCTTCAAGATCGCCTTCAAGATCGCCCCAGACATTGCCAATGACACTGCCATTGACATTCTTGACACACCAAGATCCATCAGAAAATTGCTTGAATTGAACAAGCTCAAGGGCTTCTTCGAGTGTGATTTGATTGGTCATTGGATGCAGATCGCGTGGGTTTGTGTCAGTCATCAGGAAGCGCCTCCAGTGCGCAAATGATCAGTGATCCGTTTTTGCCTTGGGGGTCAAGCTCAATATGAGCAGCTTTGAGGGCTTGCTCCTTCAAGCTCGGCGGCTTTGGCCGGCGGGCGGCGCGGAGTAGGGGAATAGCTTGGCCGTCTTCCCTCCAATAGCACATCTTCTTCATCCAAGCAATGCACGCCTCCAGCTCCTGATCACGGGCTTCCTGCAGTTCGGCCTCATTGACCTTGCCGCGTTGGTCGTAGCCCCATTGGGCGGAGCGGTCGGCAATGTCTTGCTCGTATTCTTGCCAACGAGGGTCATGTCCTCCATCGGCTTCTTGGATCCACTCCTGCACCAGCTCAGGCGGTGGGGTGATGGGGTGGTCAGTCATTGGTTGTCCTCCTTTTGTTGTTGTGGGCGTAGTTCTTGCATAACCTCTTCAAAAAAGTCTTCACATGCGTCTGCTCCAGCGCCGTATCCCTGTATTCGCCACTCCTTGAGCTTCAGCTCTACCTTTCTCATTACTTCTTCCAACTGCCAATCAGCAGCGGCTTGCATGTCACAGTGATGAAATACGATGTCTCCAATATCACCTGCCCATTGAGCCATGGGAGCAATGTTTTCACACATCTCGTCAGTCAGTGGGTGTTGGTCAGTCATCGATCTGCTCCTCTACAAGTGGCAGTGAGGGGCCAAGGCTTTCAATCCAGCACAACATGCACCAGTACTCTTTTTCCTTAAGCCACTCAATCGTTTGCTCCAATTGCCAATCAGCAGCGGCACGCATATCGTCAGGGTCACAGGGGTGGATTGAGTCTTGAATACTGTCACAGATTGTGTCAGTCAGTGGGTGTTGGTTAAGCATCAGATTCCTCCAGTGCAAGTAAGTTAAGCCGTTCTTGTAATGCGTTGAAAGTCGGTATCTATTGACTCTCCGACTTCAAGCGTGAGTACATGCTTTTCCCAGAACCATCTATCGTCCATAGTCGATCCGGGTACAGTATTTTCGCTAGTGAGCCACGTGGGAGCGTTGTGCTCCGAAAACAAGGTTTCCGTCTCGAAAGTCAAATGTTTCATAGTGAATTGTTTATCAGTCATCAGTTGTCCTCCAGTTGATTGAATTCTTCGAGTAGTTGATCCTTGTAAGCGCCTTCGTAGAGCAGGCGCTTGAGCTTTTCTTTGGGGGTTTCAACAAATTGCCATTCGCGTCCGTTGATGGTGCGCCAGACATTGCCTACATTGCCACAGACACTGCCTTCGACTTGCCAATCCGCCGCTGCTCGCATAAGGTTCACTTCATCTTGGTAGCAAACTTTATTCGTTCGTTGAATGTCAAAGCAGATCTCAGCAGTCAGTGGGTGTTGTTCAGTCATCTTTAGATTCTTCTTCTAACACATTAAAAAAGTCAGACATTGATGTAACTGCAGTGACAATTACAAATCCAGGAAAGAATAAAGCAAAGAAGCCAATAAAAAATAATGCAAGGCGTCCTTTTAAATCAATGCTTTCTTTAATCTTTTTCATAAATTCAGTTTCTTTTTGGTGTGTCATTGATCCATTGGATTAGGTTGGTCAGGTTGAGAGAGAGGACCATCAAGATCATCAGCACTGATCTTAGCAAGTTCTTTGAGGATATTGGATTCCATGAACTTGTTGCCATGTTTCCTGGCAATGCCCAACGCTTTGAAGTAACGGTCTTTTCTTGAGTCCATTAGATTACATTATGAACTTCATCTTCAAAGTCATCAACATAGGGCAAGTCAATGACACGCCATGCAGGACAGATTTCTTCGAGTAACTGCATAAATTCCTGTTCATTTACTGGAATGTCCAACTCCTTTGTATTAAATGAAGCCGAGCATAGAGCTGGACCCCACTCAGAAGGATCAATCAGCGTTTGATAATTGATGCATTTTGCATCTTCGATGATGGCCTCTACATAACAAGAGTTGTCATCAAAACGGATATCTTCAATTGAAAGAATTGCCATGAGTGTTACCTGGTGAACGACATGAATGCAAAGAAATCAGGTAATGTATAAATAGATACAATAACCTGAGGTTTAGCCATGGATGCTGCTTTAGTACAACACTTGAAGTCTAAGCAGAAACGAGAAGAACGCAATAGCAAACAACATAAGTTTGCAATTGCACAAGATAGCAAAGAAGGTAAAGATCTCATTAAAAAGTTACGCATTAATGTTTGAGTTCCTTAACAATGTGATCTAAAGAACATCACCTCCCTTGAACACAAGGCAAACTAGAGTAGTAGTAATAAATACTCATTCATGTTTGAAATTGATTTTGATTACGGCACTTGGTTCTTCTACTGCTTTTGTGCAGGATGTTGTTACCAAGCATGGAAAGGAGGGGTTGATTAATTTCAACCCCTCTTAACATCAATAAAGATTAGCTACTTTTGTAGCAAGTTTATCAACAAAATTAGTACCGTAGCTATCTTCTTTGAATGCTAATCTGTACTGTTCTTGCTCATCTTTATCAAGTTGATCAGTGTGGTACTGATGATAAAAAGAAAGAGCATTCACAATCGCATACTGCTCTTCTTTGGTGATTGCAAGATGAATTTTGATCTTCATGGTGATCATTGAAGAATGTGCCTGTATTTAAGAAAAGAAATGCATCACCCAAATGCTGTTGAGAGTTTTTCAATAAGGTCATCCTCATCATCAGCATCCCAGGTGGTGCCAGAGTATGCAGAGTTTAAATGATCTTCAGTATTGAGTTGATCACTGAGAGTCCAGTCATCGTCATCAAGACTGCAATCAAATTTAATCTTTGTGATTTGAAACTTCATCAGCAGTAGTGTGGTCGTTCTTCAGGATAGTGCTTTGCTGTAGTGGAAGCAAAACTGACTTCCCAGTTGTAGTCTGTAGATGTGAGGCCGAGGCTGTCTTGGTGCCAGACCTCGTATTCTTCACTGACTTCGAGAAAGGTTTTGACTGCTTGCTTCTTGTTGAAGATGCAGTAGGTTTTTTCTGGGAAACCCTGGTTCCAGTACCAACCACCTTCTTCTGGTCCTCCATATCTTTGGATAACCTGGTGGACTGTGACTGTGATAGGTTCTTTACCTTCCCAGCTTTTGTAGTTTCGGTATTGGTTAAGTGCAATGCGTTGTTTCCAAGACTTTGGATAAAACGCTTGGAGTTCTGAGAGGTAAGACATGAACCGATTTCTGTAATGATGATAGAAATGAAAACGAGTATCACATCAATAACGTGATACTCAGGTGTTGATTTATTCATTACAATTCTCCTCATCTATAAACATCCAATCTTTAGGGTTAGTTTCACTAACAGCCTCATAAAGATCATCAAGGATGTCAGAATCAATAAATTGTTGGTCTTGCATGGCTTCTTTCAATGCCATGTCTTGATCAAAAGAACTGGTCATGGTGTTAATGCAAAAGGATGTAAGCAGTTTAAATTGACATGCTCAGGTCCATAGGTCAGGCTACTTGCAGAGAAGAATCAATCTCTTGTTCTTCTTGAAGTTGTGCAGCCTCTTGCTCTGCCTTAGCTTTTAAAGCAGAATAGATTGCATCAATTTTATCTGCAACCTTCTTGTTGCATCTTTTGACTGCTTCGCAACCAGTTTTACTCAAGTAATAGTTAGAATCATCAACAGCTTTCTGCCAGTGATTGTGCCAGTACATACTGGAGTCATGGCACATGGTCATGAGACGATAGATCTCCTCTTCAGTAAGGAGAACTGCAATGAGTCGTTGATCGTTGTCCATAGTGATGCAAAGGATAAGGTTTGCTGGTAACTGGGACTTACGCTACTGATGTAGCTGCCCAGCATTGATCAGAAAATGTTCAAGATTGTGTCATTACCTACCTTATCGGCAATGATGTTGGCCACCTTATCTTTAAAAAAGATGTTTGCAAATGTTGAAACTCCTACTTTTGTAACAAAAGCTTGAAGCTGTCCGTCAGGCGTGTTTGCAAGAATGGTCTGAAAATCATTCGTTCCTGGTGTAGGAACATGACCATTGAGAACGTTGTAAGACATGTGTAATGTGCAATTGGACAATGTGATCCATGTGGACCACAGAAAAGGAGAATGTAGCAATTGATACACTTTCCCTTAGTGTGATCTACTCCTCTTCTTCCAATTCATCGAAGAGGTTTGCTTCATCAAAAAAGTCCATCATTTCATCGCAACCCATGAAGTTATCATCAATCCATGGATAAAGCTTGGACTCTTGTTCAAGTTGTTCTGGATCAGCCATAATTAAACAAAATAAAAAAGACCCACCAACTACAGTGTAGCGGTGAGTCTCATAAGTCTTACGCCGAGAGATCAGAATGCAACTTCAGCCGGAGCTTGTTGCGTCTTCTCATACTCAGCCTGTTTCTCCTGGCGCTGAGCAGAACTGATCCTGCCCAGGCGGATTATCTCGGTGGAAGTCACGACAACTTCGTAACGACCACGAGGCTCTCCATCCTGGCTAGTCCAGGTCTTGTAGCGCAGGCGGTGGGTCAGAGCGACGGTATCGCCCTGGTTGTAGCGAGCGAGGATGTTCTGTCCAACGCCGTTGTAAGCGGTCATTGGCAGAGGACTGTCCTCATCGCTAGCGCCGACAGGTTTGATGCGGAACTCGACAACTTTGAGTGCGTCAGTAATGACACGCTCTTTGATTTCGCTGACAATAGTGCCAGTGATGGTTCCGATGTTGGTAGCAGACATGTGTCTCCTAGTGGTAAGTGTGTGCAAAGCGTCATCCTTAGGGCCAGGACGCAATTGGCCCAAGAGTAGAGAATTAAACTAAAGTACACTATTGAGAATAAATCTCAACAGCTACTCATAAGTATCAAACAATAGCCTGACGGTAAGTTATTACCTCAATCACGAGATAATTCCTCGCAGGTAATGCTGGCTTCTTCATTCATGATGCGGCATTCATCTTGGACGATGGGATGCCACAAGCCAGTAATCATCTCAAAAGGTGTGTAGTTTTCACGAGCCCACTGACGGAACTCTTGTTCTTCTTCTGGTGAAATGTCAGTACGAAAGAGTTGCATGGTGTTGATGCAAAAGGAACAGACTGGGACTTACATATCTACTTAATGTAGATAAAGCCCAGGTTTTATGTACTAAAATCAATTTTAATTTGTTATGCAGACTGTAGCTGCTGGTCACGGAGTTTGAGTGCAGTCTTGAATACTGTTTCAATCTTGTGACGTTGCTCGTCAGTCAGTCGTTTGTTACAAATATCTGCAATTTGACTAACATGCATGACACCGTTATCAACTGTAAGTTGGATGGTGTACCTAGGTTCTTTGTTAATCATGCACAGTACAATGATATGCTTAAACTGTTGAATGCCCTTGCAGTAATCACGGGTACCAACACAGTTACGTACTGCTGTGCCCCATTGAGATAACTGGTGTGTATCCCTGGGTTGGAGCAATGTGTAGTTTGTTGTGTTGTTGTATGAGATCTTAATTGGTTCAGGAAATAACTTCTGGGGCAGATCAACATTAGGATTATTTACCTTCCATGCTTCTTTCATGACATGATCATGCCATTCAGTAAGACGCCAACGACGTGGCTTAAGGTTGTCAGTGACAGAACCCTGAATGCATTGGTCAATCATTGCCACGATGTCAGTTAAATCCCTAGTACGAATACTGTACTTACCAGTTGTTTTTGTTCGTGAACGATGAATAGAGTTCTTGTATTCTTCTAGTTGCTTGTCATAGTAACGCTTAAGCATATTTATAAAAGAATCAAATGGAACGTTAGCGCGAATCCATTCATTTGCATTTTCATGCCTTGCAGCGATGTCTAATTGTTCAAACATTTCGTAGTGATTCTGCAGTACATCTGGATTTGCATCAGGATAAATCTGATAAATAGATGACAATGAATCAAGATACTGTGCAATACAGTTGACTGGTTGACAGATAGTTTCCATGCAAGCTTTGTGACCTGCCTTGTCATATCGCTGTTGAGTCTCAGTCAATGCAGCAGCAAGATACTTACGGAACCAAGGACGATCCAATGTTAAATCAAATGCTGCAGTTTTTGTTAACCTCTTGATCTTATTCAAGTGATAGTCAACTGTATGTTCGTATGTATCAAGATCATGAGTATTACCACTAAATGCATGTGGTTTCATCCAGTAACATTCTTTTTTCATGCAGTAATAAAGACTGCCATCGGTAAAACGATCAAAGTTTGGGTAACTAAAAAGATAACTATCAGTCCATGTTGGAATAAGCTTAAACAATTGTTCATGCCATCGATGAACAGCTTCAAAGATACTTTGCGTCTGACCACATGACTTAAGGCAATGGTTGCCATCCATCTCACGCCAGTAATATCTCTTGTAACCTTTATTTAACATTTCCTTGTTGACAATCAGTGTTTTGTGTAGCCATTCAGTACGACCAATCTTGGTGCGTTCCATCTGATCAATGTTCTCAACAATAGCTGGCTTATCATATTCAGCATGAGGGAACAACCTATTATTGAATTGCTTTAATGCAGTTGCATTATTACGGAATGCAACAGTGATGCCATAAATGTAGTCAGCATCTTTATCTCGTGGCATCCAACATGCAATCCAGTATTGCTTGAAGTAATAAATCACAGCCAACGGCTCGGGATCTTCACCAGGTACAGACTTGGTAAATAGCTGGAATGCATTAGGTGCTGCTGCTCTGTTGATATGATCAATAGCTTCTTGTTGATCAGAGAGTTTAACTACATTCTCTGGAATAAGACCAAGTGATGTTACGTTACCTTTTGAGTACTTAACTGTCTTGGACTTTGATCCAGTAGTAGTAGCCAACTTCTTAAGTGTTTTGTCATACTTGATGACTTCTTGTTGCAGGTTAGAGGGAAGAGAGAAATGCATTTGAATTGAATAGGTAGATGGTTTGCCTGGGACTTACACCGGGTCTCTCTGTGCTGTGTGCAAAGCAACTGCGGACGCCCAGCAGGACTTAAGTTACAAATGTAACTACATAATTAAAAAATAATTATTGATAAACTTAATAATTGTCAGTTATTGATAAACCTAATACTCTTTTAGAAGTAAAGAATCCTATAGAAAAGGAGTCATAAGTTACCTTACTGCGAAAGATAAGTAGAACTTATAAGTCCCTTAGGTGTAGGAATCTGAATGAATTTTATGCAGTAGATCCCATTACATGAGAACTACTGCAATGTTTCCACGAAGTACTGAATACCTTTGTAACAGATTGCTACGCAAGTTAACAAAAAGCTGACGCTCAAGGCTTGAGAGGAGCCGCCGGACCGTAGATACTGGTGCGAGAAACGCAGTATTTCTGTTCTCCAAGAAACCCATCAATCACAACAAGTTGATAAATACTGTTGTTCTTACACCTTTCAACAGCAAGGTGCGATAAGTAATCTTGGATCTTATCTGCTGCAAGAAAACCAACTCCAGCACCAAATACGATTGCAAGGAATGGTTCAACAGGGAAGCTCTCAACAAAGTTTTCGAGCTTGGTCTTGAAGGGGATCATCGTGAAAGGGAATGTTAAGAAACAATTAAGAAAGAAAGGCCAAGAAGGATAAACTTCCTGGCCTACGAAGTGCTGAATACCTTTGTAGCAGATTGCTACGCAGGTTAACAAAGAGCTGACGCAGTAATCAATTAGAAGCTAAGCCTCTTAAGCTCAGCTCTATTTGATCACACTTCTTATAGCCCTGCTGCAGTAATCTTTTGACAGAATCGCGGATCACTGCCACAGGAGCACTCAACATGATGTGCTCACTGCAACCCTTCGCAGGGTTGACCTTAAGCAACTCAGCATGGTCACCATGAACACTGACAAGATAAGCATCTTGGTTGTTCTTCTGGTACTTGAAAGTGCACCACATGATGATAAAAAGCAAAGGACACACAGGATAATGAATCCTGCGGTGAGGTATTAAAACCTCAGCGCAAGAATCAAGTCTTACGATGGCGTTTGCCATGACAAGAATGGCACAATGGTTCAACAGACCACCATAAACTGTAATCTTCATGGTGATAATGCTTAGCATGTTTGTTGCAATCAGTACACAAGAAAAAAGATGGATGAGGAATCTTCTTCCTGTTGATGCGATTTTTGATCATATTCCGGGCTTTAGATTCAATCGTTCCAACTAAACGTTTCTCCCTTTCACGAAGAACCTGTCTGCCTTTTGCAGACTGAGCCCACTTACGTTGGTGCTCACGAACTTTATCTCGATTCTTAGCCCGCCATTCGCGTTGATTCTCAAGAGACATTGGAATGTTATTAAAAATAAAAATAATTTTGAAAGTTATTTGCAGAGAGAGGCCGAAGCCCCTCAGTGCAAGAATCTCTCCACGCTGATCAATCCTGATCAGCATCTGCCAGCTCAATCTTCATAAGCTCTCTCATCGAAAGCTCAGTAAGATCAAACTTATCAACAGACCACTCGCTGAAGAAGTGATCACGGCGCTCGCAATTACGATCACCGCATTCACAAGGATTAGTAATCCAATCCTCCTCTTCTTCCTTGGCCTGTCTTGTAGACAGTTCCACACTCTTGGCATTAGCCTTACGCTTAGAAGCGTAATAACCAATGACACGAGGTTCCTCGTAACACTCCCTCCTGTTGAACTCGGTGAGCGTGTAGACGTGCATGGATTTCTCCACGGTGTAGGAGCCCATCCCTACGTACTGGGCAATAACTGAGACCAGGAGTTGCACCTGGCCCTCCTCAATGAGGAGTACTACAGCTCAGTTGTCTTCAAGCATCTCGTCCACAAAGGACTTAATGGCCTGAAGGTGCTCCGCAGGCAAACACTGACTGCGGCCATACTCAAGCAGGTCTAAAACCTGGAGCATGACCTTGTCGTGCGATGTTAAGTAAAGAGCGGAGTTGGTGTAGTCGTTCACGGTGTTCTCCGTGTGCGCCGGTGCCCATCTCCGGTCGGTCGGGCAGGAGTTAGTTGTCAGGCCTATAGCCTGCTGGTGGGGACTGAAACCCCAAGGGATTGGACTTACGCTGGGTTTGCACCCAGCTGCCAAGTGGTTGACCATCAAAGGGCATAATCAATGGCCCAGGAAGGCCAAACAGTTTGATTGATGCCAATCTGAGGAAATGCTGGACCATTTCGCCTCCAATCAACATACAGAATCTCAGCAGACATGATGGTTTCTGCTGGGACGCCATAATTAGAAGCTTCCTCAAAACTGTCTACAGCCATTCCATGGCTACAAACAAGAATGTCAACTCCACACATGATCAAAAAAAACAAAGGACACTGATTCTTAATCTTCCTTCTTAATGAAAGAAGAAAAGGGGGAGGAATTAACCTCCCCAAACGTTCAGTTAGCCATTACATCCACAAAATCCACTGCGGGATCTTCCGGATGAGTTGTCACTTTGGGTGCAAAGAATCTTGCGATCTTGCACCTCATCTTGGTGGTGGTACCACGAATAGCCTCTCGGCCTTGAGGTGTTGCAGCAGCAGCAACTGCAGCAACTCCAACCATTACGCCAGCTGCAACTAACTTCTGGTTAGTTGTTAACTGACCGGCGTGATACTTACGCAAGTGGTCCTGCATAAATTCACGCATGGTGACGTCAGCAGCGGCCTCAGCAATGTTCAGCTGCTCAACGAATTTGTCGGGTGCCATGGTGTTGTGGCGGTGGCGGTACCGATCTCCGCTCGGTTCGGTATCTTGGGCTTACACCAGGCTTTCACCTGGCTGCCAAGCAAATGTCAGAAAAACAAAACATTCTTCAAAATGTTTTGAACTCTGTGTTTAGAAGGCTTACAATTAACTGACAAAGGAACAAGTTATCTTTCAGTGAAACTTATCAATTGCGAGAATTACTTACATAAGTTTCACACTGCAGTGGGCGGTTCGGAACCAGCCAAGAAGGCTGGCTCCTACCGATAATTAACACCAAAGAAAGGCATTAATTATCCACAGCTTCTGCCGGAGCCCCAAACGGGCGCGACGCATCTCTAGGCCGAATC
>Ga0098073_1000213_pt1 | contig 21234 bp, 21 predicted proteins | sample 31_taG_FD_75060 | JGI IMG/M metagenome (GOLD analysis project Ga0098073, IMG submission 75060) | Marine viral communities from the Gulf of Mexico - 31_GoM_OMZ_CsCl metaG | ecosystem: Environmental > Aquatic > Marine > Oceanic | place: Gulf of Mexico | collected 2015-07-12
AAATTGCATTCATTCATTAGATACTAATAAGTCGTCAGAATTAGTTGGAACCATCATTTTCAACAATCGGAGATTCTGGTTCCAATGGTTGTTTTGTTGAGCGAACCAAGATGAAAATTCCTGCTAAAACAAAAGGAATGGATAACCATTGTCCTGTATTTATTGTTAATGTGCTATCAAATGCCGTTTGACCCAATTTCACGAACTCCACTAAAAAGCGTGCTCCAAACAATAAAATTAAAAATGTTCCAAACAACATTCCTGGTTTTCTCCATGCTGATTTTTTCCAGAACATATACATGATTACACCAAAGATGATCAAGTAACAGATTGATTCGTACAGTTGAGCTGGATGTCTCGGAGTTGGATCGTACATGCGTGTTGCATCGTTCCAATAATTCACAAATTCAAATGCCCAAGGAACATCAGTTGGATCGCCAACAATTTCACTATTCATTAAATTTCCTAATCGAATGAAAGTACCTGCAATAGCAATCGGCGCTGCAATGCGATCAAAAATCCATAGAAATGGTTTTTTAATGACGCGTTTTGAGTAAATCAATAGAGCAATAACAATTGCCATTGCACCACCGTGACTTGCTAAACCACCTTCCCAAACTTTTAATATAGACAAGGGATGCGAGAAATATCCTTCTTCGTAAATTCCCAATTCATTGTATCCATCCCAGTGAGGACCGTAAAAAATTACGTGCCCCAATCGCGCTCCAATGATTGTTGCCAAGATCATGTATAACACCAATTTATCCAAGGACGCATCAGACATATTGGCTTTTTTGTACATTTTTCGAATAACGTAATACCCTAGAATTAAACCTGTAACGAAAAGAAGTCCGTAGTAATTTGGTGTTTTCCAACCTTCAATAATCTCTGGATTTACATCCCAATGAATTGCAAGCATTCGATTCAATTTTTTGTTAAAGATACAGTTTTAGGAGAGACAAGCCCTTTCAAAAACGAAAATCAAAAAACTTTTAACAATCAGTTTTCAAACCTTTAAACTTCAAATGCTCAGAACGACCTTTCTTGAAAATTTTATTGCTTAGCTCCTTACCTCTTCGTAATTCCTTTTGAACTTCGGCAGGTAATTGAATGATTTCCAAACATTCATCCGAACAAGTATTCTGCATTTTTTCTTTGCAACTTTCACATTGGATAAACAATAAGTGACACCCTTCATTGACGCAATTCGTATGATCATCTGCAGGCTCACCACATTGATGGCAACAAGCAATGACATCCTCCGTAATTCGCTCTCCTCTACGCTCGTCGAACACAAAGTTTTTACCAACATATTTATTCGCTATACCGCGTTCTTTGCAGTCGTTAGCATATTTGATGATTCCACCTTCCAATTGATGCACTTTGTCAAATCCACGATGTTTGAACCAAGCTGAAGCTTTTTCACAGCGAATTCCACCGGTACAATACATTACAATGTTTTTATCTTCATTGCCTTTTAAAATCGTTTCTTCAATGATCGGCAATGATTCTCTAAAGGTATCAACGTCTGGTGTTATTGCCCCTTTGAAATGTCCAACTTCTGATTCATAATGATTCCTAAAGTCAATTAAAATTGTATTCGGATCACTTGTCAATTCATTGAACTCTTCTGCATTGAGATGCTTTCCCTTGTTCGTTACATCAAAAGACTGATCACTCAAGCCATCAGCTAAAATCTTATCTCTTACTTTGATTTTCAACTTCAAAAAAGGAAATTCTGCATCTGCTTTTTCAACCGCAAAGTTCAATCGAATTCCATCCAGAAAACTGATTTCATACAATTCTTTTCTAAATTGATCAACGTTTTGAGACGGTATAGAAATTTGTGCATTGATACCTTCTGTGGCAACATATACTCGACCAAGTACATCCATTTTCAACCACATATTGAACAAATAATCTCTAAAAACTTGAGGATTAGGAATTTTAGCATATTGATAAAACGAAACGGTTACCCATTCGTATCCTTTTTCGCGCCATTTTGCCTCTAATTCCTCCTTACTTAATGTATTCCACAGTTGCATGCTATGTTTGTTTTAAATAAAAATTCATGCAAAGATAGGAAATTTGGACGAAAGACCATCTCGTCTACGTCGGACTTCAGGACATTAGACCGCTCGTGCCTCAGTAAAAGACTTGATTTTGTAAAAATTAAATTTTCGAACTACTTTTTTTATCATTAATAGTCAATAGTTCACTAAGAAACAAGTAAGCAACTAAGATTGGTTTTCAACGTTTTAAATATAGACAATTGAATCTCTATAATTAAAGTGTAATTAGTTTGACCTTTTGTCGTTATAGTAAAAAAGATCCCAATGAAAAATCTCCAAATATTTCTTCTTTGCATTTTGCTTTGTCCATTTCTCTCCATTGGACAAGCCACCATTCAAGGCACAGAGCAAGATCGCGTAAAACTTGAACAATTGGTAAAAGAAAAAATTGATAGTGTTCGAATGAAGCACAAACGATCTGCACTCACGATGGATCCAATCTTATATCAAGCCGCAAAGCAACATTCTTTATACATCAAAAAAACTGGAAAGTTAAGTCACACAGAAACGGGAGACAAATCTATGCGCACACCTCAAGATCGTGTCAATCATTTTGGTGCAACGAACTTGTTAGCAGGAGAGAATATTCTTTGGACAGATTACAATATCAACATTACAACTAATAAAGGCAAAAAATTCAACGGAAAATCATTGCATGAATTAGCCAATGCTATAGTCACCCTGTGGATAGAATCCCCTGATCATTATAAAAACATGTTGATAAAAGAATATACATTGACCGGAATATCAGTTGAATTTGATACAAAAACAAACAGAGTCTATGTTACTCAAGTATTTGCCTATTTTTGGGATGAATAGTCATCAATTCTTTCGCGTTTAACTGGATTCTAAGTAAATTTGCATTTTAAAATTTACTCATGGATCATATACTAGAAATTGAGAAATCTCTCTCTCCTATTCGTAAAAAATTGAACGAGCATGCTTTGTATTCGGAACTTTCAACTGTAGAAGACATTGCCATCTTTATGGAAGGACATGTTTTCGCAGTATGGGATTTCATGTCGCTTTTAAAAGGATTGCAACGCGAGTTAACATGTGTAACAACTCCTTGGATTCCTGCAAAAAACGCCACAACAGCTCGTTTCATCAATGAAATTGTTCATGGTGAAGAAAGTGATTTGAACGAATTAGGTGAACCGAAAAGTCATTATGAAATGTACTTGGACGCCATGGAACAAGTAGGTGCTTCAACAGAGATGATTTCATCTTTCTTGGCATTGATTCAATCTGGAAAATCCATTTCAGAAGCATTATCGTCTATAAATCCGTCCATAAGCATCCAACAATTTGTGAAATACACTTTTGAAGTTATTGAAACAAATGAAGCACATAAAATTGCTTCTGCTTTTACATTTGGTCGCGAAGACATTATTCCTGATATGTTCATAGAAATCTTGAAAACAGCAGAAAATGAAAATGGTCAATCCTATGATAAATTACTATACTATCTCAATCGACATGTAGAATTAGATGGAGATGAACATGGTCCTTTATCATTGAAAATGATTTCAGAACTGTGCGGAAATGATGTTCAAAAATGGGAAGATGTAAAAAATATTGCAGTAGAATCTTTGGAGAAAAGAATCCAATTGTGGGATGGAATTCATGCATCAATTTTAAGTAAAAAGGTACTGGAGAATTGATTTTTAAATACCTTTGGCCAGATGTCAAAAAAATTAATTCCAGCATATTTATTAACATTCGTCAACGTTCTTGGTTTTAGTATTTTAATGCCAGTCTTGCCTTTTGTAGTTCAAGATTACGGCGCACCTAAATGGGTTTACGGATTACTTTTAACGTTTTATTCAGCATTTCAATTTTTAGGAGCTCCCTATTTAGGCGCAATGTCGGACGGAATTGGTAGAAAACCAGTACTAATTATTAGTCAAGCTGGAACCTTACTCAGTTGGATTGTATTTGCCTTGGCCGTTTTCATTCCAGACGTACCATTTTTGGGATTTGCATTGCCACTTTGGATCATTGGATTGTCTCGAATTTTGGATGGAATTACTGGTGGAAACACATCAGTGACGAACGCTTATGTTTCTGATATTACAACGAGGGATGAAAAATCTTACATTTTTGGATATTTAGGAGGAATTGCTGGATTGGGAATGATTGTCGGTCCAGGAATTGGTGGAGCGACGGCAGCATCTTCTTGGGGATATTTAGGAACATTGTTGGCAGCAAGTGCTATATCTGTCGTAACATTAATTACTCTGTTTTTTTGGTTAAGAGAATCGCATCCAAAAGAAAGGCGGACAACAGAAAAACGCAAAAGTATGATGCACAGCTTTTTAGTTCTAAAGAGAATCAAAGATGTGAATCCAAGCCCGTTCATCAAAACCATCTTTGTGATGAAATTTTTGTTTTCAACTATGATGGCTTTTTACATTGCTACAATTGCGCTATTCATGATTGATTTGTTTCGATTTGATTCTAAAGAGTTAGGACTTTTCATGTTAGGAGTTGGAATCTTCCTTTCCTTCAATCAAGCCTTTGTATCCAAGAAATTCATTCAAAAATTTGGTGAATTTAACACCTTGTTTATTGGATTGGCATTGTCAGTTGTCGGACTTTTTTCGATTACATTGACAGATAATTTGTACGTTTATTTTGGTTGTTACTATTCTTTGAATTTAGGAATGTCATTGTGTTTCCCAACATTTAATGCACTAATTGCTATTCATGCCAATCCTCAAAAATTAGGCGAAATAATGGGGATTTCTGAATCCATCAATTCATTGGCCATGGCTGCTTTTCCTGTAGTTGCAGCAGCGATTTATGGAGTTGTAGGTTTTCCAATCTACTATGGGATCTCTTTACTACCAATTGTGGCCTTTATTTTAGGAGTAATTTGGTGGAAGAAGAATAAGAAAGAAAACATATTGGAAAGTATTTGATTGGAAGGTTTTGGTTAGTGATATCTAGTAAGTGAATTATGGTTTAGCTCCTTGCACTCACGTTTAGTCTTCAAAAGCTGTCGCTTTTTCTTAGTTCTTCCTTCGATGGTGTGGTGTGGTTTGTTTTAGTTCAGTTTAACTTTTGTCTTTGGTTGTGAAGTACTTGGTTAGTATTGATTGATTGGGATTGGGATTGGATAAGAATCAGGCAAGTTTTTTGTCAGTTTTGCGAAAAATTGGGAATTTGAGAATTTGCATCTTCTACACTTCGGGAATTTGGATCTTCGCCTATTCGGGAATTCGGGAATTCGCAATATTGCGAACGTATTCTTTTTCAATACATTAAACCCATCAAAACTCAAAGTATCCAAATTTCAATTGAGCATTCATTCATTTCTATCATTAAAAATAATTCACTCCACTCAATCTTTACAATTAAGGTCTTTGAACTTTCATCTTTTCTAATTACTTTCGACTACATGAGAAGAATTCAATTACTTGTTTTATTTGCTACCGGACTGCTATTCTCTGCTTGTCCACCTTCTGACCGCTACAATCCTGAGAAGAAAATTCATGACAATAACAATAATTTACCTGATCTCATCAAAGAAACATACGATGGAATTAGTTTTCAACTCACCTCTCTCCTAGAATACGACTATAGCAATTATTACACTTTAAAGTCAGACGCATTCAGTCGATCCAATTATGATTTAGGGTTGCATTTTTCTGTTGAATCCTTTAATAGTCGCGATGTTGGTGTAATCAAATTTGCTTTTGACCAAGAAATGACTGACCTAGAAGCGGTTCATACTTATTACATGCGTAAACGCGAAGAATCTCTAGAATATCCGTTCACTTCAGAGCGAAAAGACATACATAAGGCAATTGGATTAAATGGATTCATTCAAGTCATAGAAGGAGGAACTTATGAAGAATCTGTTCCAAATACCTATTTCACAGCAACATTTAAAGTCGATACTGAAATTTATGTGATGCAAATGATCGGTAAATCTGGGAATATGGATTATCTCTACGATGACTTTCTGAACATTCTGAGATCTGTGAACTAATGGACAAAAAAACCTTTCTTCAACAAGTTGAACAGGCACTCAAGAACGATTTACCAGGAATAAAAGCCCATCAACTGATGTCGCCTTTGAATCGACCATTGGACGTTGATTCAATTCCAAATCTCGAAAGCTACAAACACTCATCTGTGGCTATTTTATTTTTTGAAAATGGCCAATCCATTGACTTCATATTAATTCAACGCCCTGAATATGAAGGAAATCATAGTGGACAAATCAGTTTTCCAGGTGGAAAGTCTGAAATAACTGACATCAATGAAGAATTCACCGCACGAAGAGAAACATTTGAAGAAATTGGTGTTCCACTTACTGAACATTTAATGATTGGACAACTATCAGATGTATTCATTCCTGTGAGTAAGTTTATTGTTCGACCGTTCATGTATTGGCTCGACGAAACTCCTTCATTTGTTCCAGATGCTCGCGAAGTAGCTGAAATCTTTACTGTTCCTTTACTCCATTTACTAGAAGAGAGCAAGGTGAAACGCACAACACTCAGACTAGGCAATGGAATTCTTATGAAAAATGTTCCCTATTTCGATTTCAACGATAAAATTGTTTGGGGCGCAACAGCCCTCGTATTGAGTGAATTGAAAGAGATTTTGAGAACTTAGAATACTTATATTTGATTGATTGATATTTTCATTCTGAGAAGCAAATTTTGAGAAACTTATACGATTTTCATTTCCCAAATGACATAACATAAACTTCACCTGAATAAGCATTGATTTCAATATAAGGACTTCCCCCTTTTGTGCGCTTTTTTGGAAGTCTTCCTTTTACAATCCAAATACTGTCATTCGAAATTGTCGCACTAAATGGTTTACGGCTTTTAATTCGTTTCTTACCATATACTGGCTCCCAATAAATTTGAGCTAATTCAATAGCCATTTCTTGATCTTTAATTAAGAAATTCCCTTTTTCATCTTGTACATCATCATTAGAGAACAACATGAAACTAATAAAAAAAAGAAAGCTAATCTTCATTCTATGTGTTTGAATAGGTTAAAACCTAAATCTCAAAATTCCCATCGCCACAGAAACACTGTTTGAATCATCTAAGAAAAATGACAAAGCATCTCGTGAAGCAATTCCAAACTCATAAGTTCCCTTTCCAAGGATGAAGTTGATTCCAACAGGAATGTTGTTTTTGTAAACTCCTCCACCAAAATAACCAACATTTAAGGCCAACCATTTCACTGGACGAATTTCCCCTCCAAATGCGTATACAGGGTTAGCAATACTTCCAGGTGACTCTCGATCAAACGGCGCTACAACATCAAAACCAAGATTAATGAATTTGTTGAGTTTCCAACTTGCTCCAAAACGGAAAGTTGCCGCATTTTTCACAACGACCTCTTCTTCCCCTTCCAAATAGACAATTCCACCATTTTGTAATAAGGTATTCAAGGCTTGTGTCACATTGTTATCATCAAAACCTTCTAGCGAATAAGATGGCATTAAAGTATCTCTCACTGAATATACATTCTTCGTATACGTTACTTGTCCAATGTTATTAACGGCTGCAGCTACTGTGATTTTATTGAATATCAAAGCACTTAGTGATAAGTCCACTCCATATCCACTTCCGACAGATTTAGGAGGAAATCCACCTTGATTGGTCCCAGAATAGGAATTACTCGTTGTTGCATAATTTCCATAATTGATATCGAAGGTTGGCGACACAGCTGAATTCATTCGCAGTGTTGTTCCATCTGATTCATAATCGAACATCGCAATGGCTTGAATGTAACGTCCACCAATTCCTCCAAAAACAACAAACGTAGAATCCTTTCCGAACAACTTTCGTCCATAACCAATGTTGTAATTACGTGTCCATTGTCCAACAATTCTTGTTCCTTCAGTAATCTTGCTTATTGTCAATGGCGAAGCAAAGCTTCCTAAAATAGCATTATTCAAAGTATCTTGTGAAATCCCATCTCTATTTGCTATTGTTGTCGTATCATTCCCAAAAACAACTGTCAAAGAATCAAAAATACTGGCAAACTTACCATTGAACAAAATATCTGAAGTTGTTTGACCAAATTTCGAATCCCATTGATAATTTTCTTGAATACTAAATGCAACTCCTCCAAATTTTTCATGCTGAAAAGATCCACCAAACCAATTGTAGTTTGCATTAATAATGATATTCGATCCTGCGAAGTCACGTGCAAATTGCTGTTGTTGTTCTCTTGTGGCCTGATCTTGTGTTCCTCCAGTAGCTTTTGCTTGAATCGACTTGTACATCGTCCGTAGTTTGTCAACATTTAACTGATCTGAATAGATTCCAAATCCAAACTCCGAAGATCCAACAGTGAATTTCTTTCCATATTCATTCGTCCAACCTAAAGCAGAGGAATTAATTCCAAGTGAATGATAATCACTTACAAAAGTTGTTGCTGCTCCTTTCCCAACTGCTGTATAGGCAATTCCTTGAGTTTGAGAGAATAATGAAAATTGAATGAGAATTGCGAATGCAAAAAGTAATGAAATGTGCTTCATAAGAGTAGAATGTTTTTGTCGAATATACAAAACATACCCCTATAAATGTCAAAAGAGCAATAAGTTCTTATGTAACTTATTGCTCTTTTACCTAAACCATGCTAAAACTATAAAACCCAAAAACTACAACTATGAAATTGTTTTTTTGTTAAGACAAAGGTATGCACATTTATCAGATATGCAATAGTAAAGACTCAAAAAATATGTTAAATATTTATTAATTCGATGAACTAGCCTAATCCGACGTCTAAAATCATCATCACTAGGAATCCTCCAATAAATCCTAGCACCGCAATGTCAGTATATTTATCCCGTTGTGTTTCAGGAATCACCTCTTCTACTACAACGTAAATCATAGCTCCAGCGGCAAATGCCAAAGCATAAGGCAAAATTGGTTGCATGTAAATTACTGCCATTGCTCCTAGCACTCCGGCGACAGGTTCAACGACAGCGGATAATTGACCGTAAAAGAAACTTTTTCGACGAGAGAAACCTGCTCTGCGCAATGGCATGGCTACAGCAAATCCTTCAGGAAAGTTTTGAATTCCAATTCCAATGGCCAATGCTATTGCTGGAACCAATGCTTCTTCCATTCCTGTTCCAACAGCGCCAAACATCACTCCAACAGCTAATCCTTCTGGAATGTTATGCATTGTAATCGCTAATACTAATAGTGTTGTTTTATGCAATTGAGTTTTGACTCCTTCCTTTTCACTTTCTCTAAAATTGATGTGTAAGTGAGGCATTAACTTGTCTAATCCAAATAAGAACAATGCTCCTACTAAAAAACCAACTGCCGCAGGAACCCATACCAAATGTGATGGATAGGTTTCTTCTGATAATTCAATGGCTGGTGCCAAAAGCGACCAAAAACTAGCTGCCACCATCACACCACCAGTAAATCCAAGCATTGCATCCAATACTCCACGGTGCAAAGTTTTGAAGAAAAACACCAACGACGCTCCCGCAGCCGTTACCAACCAAGTAAATGTTGTGGCAATCAATGCTGCCATTACTGGATCAATATCCCTGAAAAAATGAATTAGTGAGTTCATACAAGCTCTAAAAATTTCATCAAAGATAAGATCATTTTTGAAATAAGTTAGATAAGCCTAACTTTATTTTTTATCCATAATTGTATAGTTTACGAATTAATAACTTAGAATCATTATTCAAATCGTTGAAACATATTATCTTTGCACCCAGAAAAAACATAAATAAAGAAAAATGGCAACGAATAGAACATTTACAATGCTTAAGCCTGACGCAATTGAAAACGGGCACATGGGGAAAATTATTGACATGATAATTGGAGCTGGATTTGAAATCAAAGCGATGAAATACACACGATTGACTGAAGCGCAAGCGAAGGAATTTTATGCTGTTCACGCTGAGCGTCCATTCTATGGTGAGTTGGTTGAATACATGACTTCTGGACCGATCGTTGCTGCCATTTTAGAAAAAGAAAATGCTGTTGCTGATTTCAGAACATTGATTGGTGCGACTGATCCTGCTGAAGCAGCTGAAGGAACAATCCGTAAAGCATACGCTGAAAACAAAGGACGTAATGCCGTTCATGGTTCAGATTCAGATGAAAATGCTGAAATCGAAGGAAAATTCCATTTTGCAGCAAACGAAGTATTTTAAGATGTAATCCATAGGATTAACATTTTTTATCATATTAAACCGTAGGAATCATTTCTTACGGTTTTTTTTATGCTTTAATCTCCCTAGTTTTGTGGAAACAGCAAAAAACAATGAATAAATTCTTACTTTTTTTCTTCACATTTTCCCTTTCAACAACCTTTTCTCAATCAAGTGATTTCGGTAACTGGCTCATTTATATCGGAAATAAAAAAATCAACAACAACTGGAATTGGCACAATGAAGTCCAGTATAGAAATTACAACGCTATTGGCGACTTGGAACAATTGCTCCTAAGAACTGGAGTCGGATACAATTTAAGTGAAAACAACAACAATCTTTTAGCAGGCTACGGATTCATTCAAAGTGAAAACTATGTGGCTGGTACTACATCTAAAATTGCTGTACAAGAACATCGCATCTATCAACAATTTACTACAAAACAAAAGTTTGGTCGAATCGCTTGGCAACACCGCTATCGATTTGAACAACGGTTTATCGAACAAAACTTTAAAATGCGTTTTCGCTACTTTTTAGCAGCGACAATTGCTTTAACGAAGAAAGAGTTGACTGACAATACTTTGTATTTATCAGCTTACAATGAATTATTCGTGCAACCTGTTCAAGCTGCCTATTTCGATCGCAACCGATTGTATGGTGGCCTTGGATTTAAATTCAATGATTTAATTCGCATCGAACTTGGGTACATGAATCAGTTTTTTCAAAATGGACAGCGCGATCAATTCAACGTATTTGCCTACTTGAATTTTTAACTCTTTACTTCTCTTCCCTTCCAGGTTGGCTTGTAAAAAAGCATTCCGAATGCTAAAACAATGAATAGTATGGGAGTCCAAATTTGATTTACTGCGATAGGCAAAATGGTCTGTACTTTTCCTATCCGAAAATAATATTTCATGGTTGCACAAAAATCAGTCAAGCACTTAAGAAATATTAAAGGGGCTAAATGTTGAGTGTTTCTTTGAACAATTAAGGCAATCAAGATTGCAATAATACTTACAGTAAATAGGATCTGAGCAAAACCTAAAAATTTACTAACCGAATCATTGATTGCCGATGTTTTGCTGATCCATCGCAAGCGTTGATTCACATATTCTTTAAAAGTGAATGGAGCTGAAGTCATAACAGCCAACTGTTTATCTGCAATCAGTTGAATGGAACCATTATTCTTCTTTACGTTATTCAAAAGAAACAAATCATCGCCACTTGCAAATTGCTGATGTTCTTCCAACTTATTCCATTTCTCATATGCAACTTTCGAAAATAACAAGTTGGCTCCACTTGCAACGATTGGTTTTGACAATCCAGAGACTCCATAATTCACTGCATTTGTAAAATCTACGTCAATTTCAAACAATTGCCTCCACCCTTTTCCTTTCATCACCACTGGAAGGATCAAAAGGTCTCTTTTTTGCAATTTTCCAATCTTTTCAAAGTAATCAGATTCAAATGTCACATCTGCGTCTAAGGTCAATACAAAATCTGTGTTCACATTCTGAATAGCTTGAGCAATGGCTGACTTTTTACCCATTTTATTGGCGTCCAACAATTGGTACTTATCAATCCTTAGATTAGTTGTGATAAAATTTGATGTTTCATCTTCCGAATGATCATCAATGAAAATAATCTCGTGAGGAAAAGCTGAACTTTTATTGATTGATTGCAACAAACCTTCGATTCGTTCTCTTTCATTTCGAAAAGGTATGATTACTGTCAAATCAGAAAGCTGAATTGTTTCTTGATTCTTTGCATTGCGAGTAAACATCTTTTCTTTGCGCAATTGCAAGGAGCTCCCAACGAAAAGAATCAACCCAAAAACGCCATAGAATACTAGAAATATGAGAACAACATCTTTCATTCTTTCACCGTTTCACGTTTACAAACTCCTATTCCAATGAACGTTGGAATCAACAAATTTATCACCCAAATCGAAAGTGAAGCAAAAACAATGTTCATTTCTCCCATTCCGACTCCACCTAAAACCCACAATGCGATTGATTCACGAACAAATAATTTCCCTAAAATCAAGGATGGTGCCGCTGTACTCCACAAATATATCTGCCAAACCAACAAGATCAATTCTAACGATGGTTCGCCCCCAAACGCAATCAATGACAACCAAAATTGAATGGAAAACACAACATAGCGCAAAGTTCCCCACAACAACACTTCCAAACGAAACCATTGATGGTTATCTATTAATCCTTGAAATCGCCGAATAAATTTAAAGCGACGCAATCCAATGTTCCATTTTTCAACTGTAAAATAAATGATTGCAACAATCACTACAATAACTATCAATGGCACCAAAAATTGATCATTCATTTTCTGAGAGACTGAAACTCCAATCAACGAACAACTTATAATTCCAAAAATCAATGCGATTAAGAATTGACCAATATTTGTCCAAAATGTCAATAAAATGATATTTAATCTAAATCTTCGTGGGAAATAATACATGCGTCCTAAAAAATTGCCTTGCATGTTTGGAGTGAGCATTCCTGTGACTATTCCGGCCATAAAGGCTTGAAAATTTGTTCGACTTCCTAGATCTGTATCGATAGTATTCAGTACGGATCGCCACTTTTTCCATTCAAAAAAATAGTTCATTGGAAGCAACAATACCATTCCGATGAAAGGATAAAGGTTCAGTTCAATTTCATCTATTGATTTCGTGAATTTAATTTTTGAAAACTGAAAATAGCATAGAATAGCTACTGCAAGAAACAATAGAATTTTAAAAAACAAGAATAGATTCTTTCTATTTTTAGTAGCTTTAACCAATTACCAATAATTTATGGTTGAAGATAAGATAATTCTTGGAATTGACCCTGGAACGAGCGTTTTAGGATACGGATTGATTCACATTCAGGGAAAAAAAATTTCCATGTTGAATTTTGGTGTTATCATGTTGAACAAAATTGACAATCATCCAGATAAACTGAAAAAAATCTTCGACCGAGTAGATGCTATCATCAAAGAATATAAACCAGATGAATTGGCGATTGAAGCTCCGTTTTTTGGTAAGAACGTACAGTCAATGTTGAAGTTAGGTCGCGCTCAAGGAGTTTGTATCGCAGCCGCTTTGGGAAACAACATGCCATTTGAAGAATATTCTCCGAGGAGAATCAAACAAGCAATTACAGGCAATGGAAATGCATCCAAAGAACAAGTTGCCGACATGCTTCAAAGTATGTTTAAGATCAAAGAAATGCCAAAAATGATGGATGCAACCGACGGATTAGCAGCAGCAGTTTGTCACCATTTTTCAAAAGGAGTTGGTGAACACAACAAAACAAAAGTTTCCGGTTGGGGAGGATTTTTAGCAAAGAATCCGGATAAATTGAAGGTTGTTGGAGTGAAAAAAGATCAAAAGAAATAATTTTTCAAAATCCTCTTGTTACGACTACCTGAATGCACTTTAAAATATGTAACCAATTGAAAAACAAAACGTTCGCAATATTGCAAATTTGCGAATTTGAAAATTTCAAACAAAACAAACGTTTCTCTAGATTTCCTCATCCTGAGCAATAAACATAGCCCCGTCATTCCAGTTCAAGCGTTGAAAATAAATTCAATTCACCTCTAAATTCGCTTCTCGCTCCTTCTTCAATTTAGCTTCCAACATTTCTTTTTCCTTCAAAAGATTTGCTTTCACCTCATCGTAGATTTCCATCATTTCTTCCTGACGAGAACCATAGTAATGCATGTTTTCTTCGAATTGTTCTGCGGTAAAACCCTTTGATTGCAAGAGAGAATCTCCTTCCTTTTCCAAAGCCTTGCTATAGCGATTGATTTGCACATGTTTTAACTGCGCAGAAGATTCCAATTGAATCAATTCTGTCAACAAGGAAACCATTTGTTTGTGCGAGATTTTTTTCTCAGGAACAGGCATATCAGGAATTTGATCGACGCAAGAAGCCACCACAATCAAACTAAAACATGCCAACATTAATTTCATGCACGATCAAACATTAAGCGTTTACCAATTCCGTTTTCTTGAATTGCTCCGTTAGCGTAAACTAATTGTCCATTGACAAAAGTATTTGCTATACTATGAGAAAATTTCGTTCCTTCAAACGGCGACCAACTACATTGATATAAAATATTCGATTTATTGACTTCTAAAGAACTTCCTGGATCTACGACTACTAAATCTGCATAATATCCTTCACGAACAAAGCCACGTTTTTCAATCTCAAACATAATTGCTGGTGCATGAGCCATTTTTTCTACTACTCGTTCAATGCCAATTTTTCCTTGCAAAGATTTTTCCAACATTGCCAACAACGCATGCTGAACCAAAGGTCCGCCTGATGGTGCTTTAAAATAAGTATCCGCTTTTTCTTCTAAAGTATGCGGTGCATGGTCTGTCGCGATTACATCAATACGATTATCCAAAACTGCTTTCCAAATTTCTTCTCGATCATGTGCTGTTTTCACCGCTGGATTCCACTTAATCAAACTACCTTTTGACGCATAATCTTCATCGCTAAACCACAAATGATGCACACATGCTTCTGCCGTAATTCTCTTTTCAGTCAACGGAATGGTTCCATCAAACAAGGACAATTCTTTTGCTGTAGAAATGTGCAAAATATGCAAGCGAGCTCCATGTTTCTTTGCTAATTCAACTGCTAATGATGATGATTTGTAACAAGCTTCTTCAGAGCGAATCAATGGGTGACATTCCATCGGAACAGCTTCACCATAACGTTCTCTATAAAGCTGAATATTTGTTTGAATAGTTGCTTCATCCTCACAATGCGTTGCAATCAACATAGGCACACGTGAGAACAATCCTGTCAATGTTTTTTCATTATCAACCAACATGTTTCCAGTTGAAGATCCCATAAAGACTTTCACTCCGCACACATCCTTTGGATTTGTCTTAAGCACTTCTTCAATGTTATCATTGGAAGCTCCCATGAAAAAGGAATAATTCGCCAAGGAATCTTTTGCTGCAATTTGGTACTTATCTTCTAACAATTCTTGCGTCAAAGCGTTTGGAACTGTATTCGGCATTTCCATAAAAGAAGTAATTCCACCAGCAACAGCAGCACGTGATTCTGAATGAATGCGTCCTTTATGAGTTAAACCTGGCTCCCTAAAATGCACCTGATCGTCAATGCAACCTGGCAACACTAACTTTCCCGATAAATCAAAGGTTTCAACAGCTCCAGATTCAGATAAATCAGTTCCAATTTTCGAAATAAATTCGCCATCAATAAGGATATCTGCAATTATTTTCTTGCCTTCATTGATTATGGTTGCATTCTTTAATAATTTCTTTGTACTCATACTTTCATTCCTCTCATTTTCCACACTCCAATAAACGCTTCCTTGAAAATACTAGTACTCATTTTTGAGTCACCGTATTCACGATCGATAAATGTAATTGGAACTTCTTTCGCTTTAAATCCTTTGCGCAATGCAGAAAACTTCATTAATATCTGAAATGCATATCCCTTAAATGAATTTGCATCTAAATTTAAACTTTCTAATACCTTTCGCTGATAGCATTTGAATCCAGCCGTTGTATCTTTAATGTTGATCCACAAAATCATGCGGACATAAATACTTGCAAAATAGGACATTAAAATACGATTGAGAGGCCAATCTTTGACTTTTCCACCTTTCGTATAACGTGAACCAATACTAAAATCAGCTCCATCAACAGCACAGGCATTGTAGAGACGAATCAAATCATCGGGATCATGAGAAAAATCACAATCCATTTCAAAAATAAAATCGTATTTCTTAGCAATTGCCCATTTGAAACCATGAATGTAAGCTGTTCCCAAACCTAACTTTCCACTTCGTTCTTCAATGAAAATACGTCCTGGAAATTCTGTCATTAAGCCCTTAATAATATCCGCAGTGCCATCTGGTGATCCATCATCAACAAAGAGTATGTGAAAATCTTTATCCAAAGACATCACTTTTCGCGTCATGCGTTCAGCATTTTCACGTTCGTTATAAGTTGGTATTATTACTACTGAGTCTGACAATTCAATCACTATTTGAAGCGCTAAAATAAGTAATTATTGGCAATCAACCATTTCATTCGCAAAGAAGATAAGATTGTTTTAACTTTGTTTGACAGATTAAATCCAATACATGAAATTTCTCACGTACTTAATTCTATTGATTGCGACAACTTGTGTTGGACAAGACTCCAAAAACGTTGTGTTGTTGGATAACTGGAATCCGGATACACTATTAAGCAATAGCACCTTAGTCAAATACAACGACTGCTGGGGATATACTGCTAACAACCAAGAATATGCGATTGCTGGAAGCACAGAAGGAGTTCATTTCTTTCAAATTATCAATAACAAATTTGTACCAAAAGGATTCATACTTGGAAATTATTCTTCGAGCTTAGTAGTGCATCGCGACATCAAAACGTTTTCTCATTATGCCTATGCTGTTTGTGATGAAGGTCCAAGCAAATTACAAATCATTGATTTATCCTATTTACCAGATTCAGTGCATTTGGTCGCTGAAATTGATGCCGGTTTTGGCAGGGTTCACAATATTTTTATCGACTCAGTCAATGCACTACTTTACGCTTGCTCCGTTACTCCAATTGTTGGTGGCAATCCAACTTCTTTGATTCCGATGCGTGTTTTTTCATTGGCGGATCCAATCAATCCAGTTCAAGTTTATGAAGGTCCTTCAGGTTTAAGTCAAGTTCACGACGCGTATGTAAGAAACAACATTGCTTATTTAAATTGTGGATTTGATGGTTTGCGAGTTTATGATTTCAGCAATCCAAGTAGTCCTTTATTTTTACAAAACATTGATATTTACCAAGATCAAGGTTACAATCATCAGGGTTGGTTAACTCCGGATGGAAAAAAATACATATTTGGAGATGAAACAATGGGCATGCGTCTAAAATCGTGTTCAGTTGCAAGCAACCATCATGTAACGATTGAGCAACGATTTGGAACCAATTTTTCGAACAATAGTGTTCCTCACAACATTATGACCACCAATGAATATGCTTTTGTTGCTTACTACAATGAAGGTTTGCGTATTTACGACATTCGAAATGGAGCTAAAGAGATTGCACACTACGATACTTATCCTGTTGATTTTTTCTATAAATTAAATGGAGCTTGGGGAGTTTACAGTGAATTGCCTTCGGAACGAATTTTGGTTTCTGATCGACAAACGGGTTTGTATTTATTCGATTTCGATCGCTCTGTTTTTCTCAAACAACTTCCAGACAATATAACAGTTTTCCCTTCGCTCCTTTCCTCAGGAAATGAAATAACGGTTAAGATCGAAAATAATATTACGAGTGAATTCAATGTTGAAATCATCTCATCTTTAGGTCAAACAGTAGGAAATGCTCATTTTTCAAATCAAACATACGGACAATTCAAACTGCCATATTTAGCGGGAATCTATTACTTAAAAATTACCTACATTGATTATTTGGGAGATGAAATATCGGACATAAAAAAAGTGATGCTGTATTAGCACCACTCTCTATAGATAAAAATTGATTTAATTGATCTTGTATTTCTTAAAGAATGCATCCCAATTCCAAATGAAATTTTGCATCACATCATCCATTCGTTTTAAAAACAGAGGATTTGGTGCCTGCATTCTTCTGAAGTAATCATCTTGAAAGTCATTCAACTTGTATTTCGAGAAAATTGCTTTTGACATTCCATACAACATGTTTTTGGATGGATGATTCAAACGAGCAATTGTATGTTGATATTCACGAATTAATTTTTTGAAGTCAAGCACTGACATGTCGTAAATAGTCGCCAATTTTTCAAAAACAATCTCTTCCACTTTCGATGCTTGTTCTGGGTCAAAAGTACTTTCCAAATACGACAAATTGCCGACAATCACGATCATGGCAAATTCGTTATTCGCTTTAGGATCTATGTTTGGTGACTTTACAAAGGCAACATCTTCATTGATTAACAAAGCAACTTCAGTGAATCCATTGTCAACAGAATCAAAAATTGCGTTAATAAAAATATTCGCAACTTGATTATCGGAAAGTTTCTTTTTAAGAATAGCGCCAAGCATACGTTTTGTTTTAGTGTTCTTCATTACAAATTTACGGGGGTTATGGAAGAATTAAACATCGATGAACTCAACGTTATTAACGAAGTTATCAACACCTTTACTATTTATTAACAATTGCTTTATCCTTGAATTTTACGGTTCATCTTTGATTTGCCACAATTTATCTCATTTTCACCACAAGCAATGAATCAAATTGAGTACTTTAGAATCCTGAATAATTGTAGACATCTATGAAAAGAAATCAATTGATCATCTTTGGTATCATCTTAGTTTTTAGCGCTTTGATTTACTGGAGATTAAAGTCAAAAAAGCCAGACAGCGTTGAATTATCAAAACAAACCGACACCGAACTTTATGTGCCAATTCGAACGGTGAAAAACGAAGTCCGAAACATGCAATTAACTTCGTATGGTCAAGTTTCACCTATTGTCGAAATTGACATTGCCTTTGAAGTGCAAGGTAAACTGGAAAAAGGAAGTACTACATTGAAACCTGGAGTGCGATTCTCTGCGGGACAACTATTGTATTCTGTGGATTCAGAAGAAGCAAAACAAACACTCAGTGCTCGAAGAATTCAGTATGCCAATTTAATCATTGGTGCTTTAGCAGATTTAGAATTAGATTATCCTCAGGCAACCAATAAATGGATTGATTTTTTAAACAAGGTGCAGCCAACGAGTATGCTACCAGATTTGCCAACAATTTCATCAGGAAAAGAACGCATGTTTTTGACATCAAGAAATATTTTATCCGAGTATTACAACATCAAAAGCTTGGAAGAACGCTATAAAAAATATACATATCGTGCACCATGGAGCGGAACTGTCGTTGAAGTTATTTCTGAGCCTGGATCCATCATCAATCCTGGTGTAAAGATTGCACGCATTGCCAAAACTGGAGATTTTGAAGTCAATGTTCCAATTACACTGTCTCAAATCAATTTGTTCAAATCAAAAGGAAGTGCCACATTTTACAATTCGAAAAACGAAAAAGTAGGAACTGGAAAAATCGTCAGAATATCAGATGTTATTAATCAAAAAACTCAATCCGTTGATGTATTCTACTCCATTAGGCCTGAAAAAGAGGCCATGATTTACAATGGGATGTTTGTCAACGCAACGATTGATCAAATGGCAACTGTTTCTTCGATGGCCGTTCCGAGAATGGCGGTAAAAGACAATTCAATTCAAGTGTTAAAGGACAACCAACTTGTGGTGAAAGAAATTGAAATTGTGAACAGTAAACCTGACACAGTATTTGTAACGGGATTAAACAATGGAGAAAGCGTTGTTTTAGAACACATTCAAACTACTCAGAAAATAACAAAATTCAAAGGAGTTAAGAGATAAGAACATGAGAAAAGTAATCGATTTTTTCATCAAACGACCGATTTGGGGAAACTCCTTCATTGCAATTATTGTACTGGCAGGTATTTTTTCCATTATGGCGACAAAGCGATCATTTTTCCCGGAAATTGATCCAAACCGAATTTTTATTTCAGTGTTTTATTCTGGAGCTTCTCCTGTTGAGATGGAAGAAGGTGTCACAATCAAGGTTGAACAAGCCGTTAAAGGGTTAGATGGAATTGAGGAAATCAATTCTACTTCCTCCGAAAACTTTGCAACGATTGACATCAAAGCCTACACGGACACTGACATGGAAGAATTGCTCAGCGATATCGAAAATGCTGTCAATTCCATCAATTCATTTCCGCTAGGTGCTGAGCGACCAACCATTACCAGGTTAAAATCAAGCGGAATGGGTTCGACTGTTGCATTCGTAGGAATATCATCCAATCATAAAGATGGCGACATTATTGAATTGACTGATTTAGCGAGCAAGGTTGAACGCGATTTACTGAACACAAAGACAATCACAGAAATCACTAAAAATGGATTTCCTGAGAAGGAAATCACAGTGAATGTGCGGGAAAACGATTTGTTGCGCTATTCTATTTCGCTTCAAGAAATATCAGCTGTAATCAGCTCTAAAAATATTGACATCACAACTGGTATCATTCGTGGTGGTGTTCAAGAAATGAATATTCGTTCCAATAATCGTGGAACAACAACTGATGAAATCGGGAATATCATATTGCGCACAACTGCTACAGGTGAACAAATTAGAATCAATGACATTGCTGACGTAACAATTGGCTATTCCGAATCATCACAAGAAAGCAAATTCAACGGAAAACAAGCAGTTTCCTTTCAAATTGAAAAAACTGTTGACCAAGACATTGCTGAGATTACCAAAGCAATTTATGAATACCAAGAGAAGTTCAACAAAGCCAATCCAGATTACTCATTCAATATCTTTTTCGAGTTCAATAGTATGTTGAATGACCGAATCGATTTATTGACATCCAATGGTTTAATGGGATTAGTGCTCGTTCTCATATTTTTAGGTCTGTTCTTGAATTTAAAGCTATCAGCGTGGGTTGCTTTTGGAATTCCATTCTCATTTCTAGGAATGTTCATCGCTGGAATCGCATACGGAATTACCATCAATATGATTTCGCTTTTCGGAATGATTCTAGTAGTTGGTATCCTAGTAGATGATGGAATTGTGATTGCAGAAAACATCTATTCTCACTTTGAACGTGGTAAAAAAGCAAAAGACGCAGCGATTGATGGAACGATGGAAGTATTGCCTTCTGTATTGTCGTCCGTACTTACTACAGTAGTTGCATTTTCCATTTTGTTGTTTGTTGAAGGAATGGAAATGATGCGTGAAATGGCATTTGTAGCAATTTCCTGTTTGATTTTCTCGTTGTTTGAGGCTTTCATCATTCTTCCTGCCCATTTGGCTCATAAAGCAGTGTTGTCTGAACCAACGAATCCTCCGTATTCATTAGCAAAAGGACTATTATTCATGATTGCCGGCATTACTATAGTAATGATCGGATCCTTGTTAATC